>LNFM01000294.1_pt1 | contig 213986 bp, 222 predicted proteins | sample 596031 | NCBI WGS metagenome assembly LNFM01 (sample SAMN04254537, study PRJNA301005) | activated carbon metagenome | isolation source: dual media filters at the Ann Arbor, Michigan drinking water treatment plant | place: USA: Ann Arbor
AGCGGCGGATTTTAAGTCCGCTGTGTTTACCAATTTCACCATCCCGGCTGGATGAGGTGTGGCGTCGGATTATAGAGTCATTCGTCGCCATTCGTCGCAAATGACTGCCCAATAGCACCACAAACAAAAAGGGAAAGCACAGATAGTCTGGGCTTTCCCTTTTGGCCAATCTGGAGCGGGAGAAGAGTCTCGAACTCTCGACCTATACCTTGGCAAGGTATCGCTCTACCAACTGAGCTACTCCCGCTTTAAAACTTGGAGGCGCGGGCCGGAGTCGAACCGACCTACACGGATTTGCAATCCGGTGCATAACCGCTTTGCTACCGCGCCCTGCATACTTAATCGCTACTGACTAAAAAGGGAAAGCTTCCGGTTACCCTTGAGCTTTCCCTTTTAGTGGAATTCTGGAGCGGGAGAAGAGTCTCGAACTCTCGACCTATACCTTGGCAAGGTATCGCTCTACCAACTGAGCTACTCCCGCAGAACAGGTGTGCATTATAGGCGGTTTTGTTTTCGTGTCAAGACTGATAACAAAATAACGCGCCAGAATCACGCCTAGGTTTGCTTACTCAACACCACCTTTGCCGCGCGCAAACAAACCACGTACAGCGTCCTGAATATCTGTTGGCAGAACGATTGTCTTTGCATTGTCGGAAGTCGCCAAACCATTCAATGCAGCCAAGTATTTTTCCCCTAACAGGTAGCGCATCGAGGCATCCGTGCCGCCGAGTGCAGACGTCACACGGCGGATACCTTCGGCACTGGCTTCGGCCAAAGTGACTTGAGCTTCCGCATCGCGGCGGGCAGATTCTAGGCGAGCCTCGGCTTGCAGAATGGCGGATTGCTTGGTGCCTTCTGCCTTGGTCACCATCGCCTTGCGCTCACGTTCGGCTGAGGCTTGCGCCTCCATTGCTTTCTGCATGGACTCTGAGGGGTTGATGTCCTGGATCTCGACAGACTTCACAGTCAGGCCCCAATCTACGGCCTCATCGGCAATACTTTCACGCAAACGCGCCTTGATTTTGTCGCGACTCGATAAGGCTGCATCCAGATCCATTTCACCGATGATTGAACGCAAGGTGGTCATGATCAGATTGCGAATCGCCTCAGAGAAATCGACAACACCGTAGACCGCCTTGATGGGGTCAGTCACCTTAATAAAGGCAATTGCATTCGTCAGGATGACAGCGTTGTCACGGGTGATCACTTCTTGCTCTTGCACATCAAGAATGATGTCCTTGGTGACCAGCTTGTATGCCACGCGATCAAGATAAGGAATGATGACAGTCAGGCCAGGATGCAGGGTGCTGTGATACTTACCCAGTCGCTCGACGATCCATTCCTCGCCCTGCGGAACAATACGTATGCCTTTAGCCAGCGTAACGATGGCAAAGATCAGCAGTGCAATGATGATGACTAATCCATCGCCCATTACCTTCTCCTTAAATGTTGAGTGGTGTCACAAGAATGCATTGAGTTCAGGACTTCTCGACCTTGAGCATGCTGCCTTCAATCTGGGCAATTCGCACGCGTTCGCCAGCAGCGATTTCCTCATCTGCAATGCAAGGCCAAACTTCACTGCCGAGTATGGGCTTCTGAAAACGTACCTTGCCTTTCTGGAACGGGGCAACGGCATGCGAGAGCAGACCGATCTCGCCAATCAGATTGGCATCGGCCATACCGATGTGGGTTTTGTGCTGATTGGCTTTGAATACGCGAAACCACAGCACAACAAGCGCAATCGAAAGCAGTAGCCAGATACTGAGTTGAACGGTCAGGCTGAGGCTTGGCAAGAGTGCGAGCAGAATGCCAACGGCGACTGCACTCAAACCGAACCAGACCAGCACAAAAACAGGAATGGCTAATTCACAAAGCAGTAAGGCTATACCCGCAATGACCCAGTACCACCATTCAATCTGCATACCGCCTCCTGCGTTGTGGATTCAAGCAGACTAACGTAAAGCTGAGGGCGCATCAACTGCGCTGGCGTAGTCCTTCAAATAAGCAGATTGCCACAGCTGCTGCAACATTCAAGGACTCGGTATTTGCCGCCAGTGGAATCGTCGCGCGTAAGGCTGCCAACGAGGTGAGCTCAGGCGACAGCCCTGCCCCTTCATTACCAAACAACCAAGCGACAGGACGCTTGAGATCGAGCTGATAGACAGAGGTTTCGACATCAACCACCGTTGCCACTGCAGGCATAGGCAACTGTTTCAGTATGGCCTGCAGATCCACCTGTTCGCGGATCGTCAGTGAGAAGTGTGCGCCTTGGGCGGCGCGTAACACACGAGGCGTCCATGCCCCAGCACACCCTGGGCCAAGCAGAACGTGCTCTACACCCGCAGCGGCAGCCGTTCTGAGGATTGAGCCGACATTGCCAGCATCTTGAACCGCATCCAGCAGCACACACGTTTGCGTTGGGAATGAGTCCTTAGCCACGGGAATAGGAATAACAGCAGCTATCCCAGTAGGTGCGGCAACCCCACTCAGCTCACGGAAAAGACTGTCACGCAAACACAGGATTTCAGTATCCGAAAAACGCTGTGCAAGCTCCATGACTTCAGGATTGCCCGTGGCAGATTCGGCCAAGAGCACGGCATGAGGACGCCCATTGTGTTGGCAATACACTTCCAGTAGGTGAATGCCATCAATCAAGGTTTGCTGGCGTTGGCGTTGTTCGCGCGCATTTTCCACCAGCTGGTGCAGGCTTTTGAAGGTCGGATTATCACGTGAGCTGATCTGCTTCACTGCCCTTCCCCCTCAAGCAAACGTCTCACAGGCGCGTAGCTGCTGCGATATATCTCGCGAACGACACCATGTTCGCGCAAGGCCGCAAGATGCGCAGCGGTCGGATAGCCTTTGTGCTTGTCCAACCCGTACATGGGGTAGCGTTGATGCAGCTCTAGCATTTGTGCATCGCGCACGGTCTTAGCCAGTATCGATGCGGCGGCAATCGCAGCGACCTTGCTGTCACCCTGCACAATTGCGGTGGCAGGCATCAACACGGTCGGACAATGCAGTCCATCCACTTCAATCGCATCAGGCTGAATGGACAATGCTTCGACAGCACGGCGCATGGCCAACAAACTGGCTTGTAGGATATTGATCTCGTCGATTTCGGCAACCGTGGCCTCAGCAACCGCCCATGCCAAAGCATGTTCACGGATCAAGGGCGCGAGACGATCGCGCGCTTTTTCGCTGAGTTTTTTGGAATCGTTGAGGCCCACTATTGGACGAGCAGGATTGAGGATGACAGCAGCAGCGACGACACAACCGGCCAGGGGGCCTCTGCCGGCTTCATCAACGCCGGCGATCCTCATGAGGCCGATCGATTCAAATACGGAAGGATAGCGGCGGCTGCACGCTCAGCCGTGCCCTGACGCAGCGTTAAGTGAATGCGATGAAAGACATCGATGATGCGCTTACGGGCTGCCTTGTCGACAATCAGGTTACCTAGTGCTTGCGCCATGTTCTCTGGTGTGGCTTCATCCTGCAGAAATTCGGGCACGATAAACTCGCCGGCCAGAATGTTTGGCAAGCCAATCCACGGTTGATATGCCTTGTTCTTCATCAGTCGCCATGACCAAGGCGACATCTTGTAGGTGATCACCATGGGGGTCTTGATGAGTGCAGCTTCGAGGGTTGCCGTACCGCTGGCGACCAACGCACCATCAGCGACCATCAATGCATCGCGCGCATGGCCAAAGAGCATTTTGAAAGGCATATTCTGCGCACCGCATTTCCACAAGGCGAGCTCAAAACGATCACGCGTTTCACGTGTAATCAACGGCACCAATAGCTGTGCCTGAGGAAAGCGCTGCAGCAGGACCTTACCTGTCTCGATAAACGTTTCCGCCATGTAATCCACCTCTGATTGGCGGCTACCTGGCAGTAAAGCGATGTACAGACCCTTTTCATCCAGCCCCAGACGCTCCAACGCTGCCGGACGATCAGGCTGCAGCGGGATTACGTCAGCAAACGGGTGGCCGACATAACTGACCGGGATATCTTCGCGCTCGTACAGCTCGGGCTCGAAGGGAAACAGTGCCAGCATGCGTGACACAGCTTTTTTGATCTTGTGGATACGCTCACCTCGCCATGCCCAAATCGAGGGGCTGACGAAATGAATGGCAGGAATGCTGGCTGACTTAATGCGCTCTTCAAGCCACAGATTGAAGTCAGGCGCATCAACACCAATAAAGGCATCCGGGCGATCCTTGAGCACATGCGCAAGCAAGTTGCGGCGAATGCCCGCGATCTCTCTGTAGTGACGGAGAACTTCGGCGTAGCCACGGACCGCCAGCTTTTCAGCTGGCCAGAGCGACTTGAAGCCTGCGGCTTCCATGCGTGGACCACCAATGCCATAAAACTCAGCATCCGGCAGATGTACACGCAAGGCTTGAATTAAATGGGCCGCCAGCAAGTCACCAGAAGCCTCGCCTGCCACCATCGCAATGCGTACAGACATGTTTCAGCAGCCTTAGCGGACGATTCCGCGACCGGTGACGGAGATAAAATCGACCAGTGGCTGCAGCTCGGGATGAGTACCCTGCTCTTCAGCGATGGCTTGACGCGCTTCTTCGAGACGCAGGCCAGACTTATAAAGCGTCTTGTAGGCCCGTCGGAGGGCGGCAATTGCCTCAGGAGAAAAGCCGCGGCGCTTCAAACCTTCGCTATTGATACCGTGAGTCGTGGCCGGATTGCCCGATGCCATGACATACGGCGGCAAATCCTGCGACAAACTGGTTGTCATACCCGCCATGCTGTGTGCACCAATGCGCACAAACTGATGCACCCCCGACAAGCCACCCAAAATCACGAAATCGCCGACATGGACATGACCTGCCAACTGTACGCTATTCGCAAAAATCACATTGTTGCCGACCTGACAGTCGTGCGCGACATGGACATACGCCATAATCCAGTTGTCATTGCCTACGCGAGTCACTCCCGCGTCCTGGACTGTACCTAGATTGAAAGTACATGACTCACGGATGGTATTGCGATCACCGATTTCAAGACGGGTGGGCTCGCCCGCGTACTTCTTATCCTGTGGTTCTGCACCAATCGAGCAAAACTGGAAAATGCGGTTCTGCACACCAATCCGAGTATGGCCATCTACCACGACATGTGGCCCAATGACGGTGCCCGAACCGATTTCGACGTTCGGACCGATCAGGCTATAAGCACCGATCTCGACGTCATCTGCAATCTTGGCTTTGGGATCGACAATCGCTGTCGGATGGATACGCGTCATTCGCCCAACATCCGCATCGTGCACATGATCTTGGCTTCAGCTGCTACCTGACCATCCACCTTGGCGTTACAGGAAAACTTCCACAGACCCCGCCTGCTGAACTCAAGTTTGGCTTCCAGCACCAGTTGATCGCCTGGGGTGACTGGACGCTTAAAACGTGCCTCGTCAATGCCAACAAAATAGTAGACAGAGTCATCATTGGCCTGGTCGCCAAGCGTCTTAAACGAAAGGATCGCTGCGGCTTGGGCCATGGCTTCAACAATCAGCACACCTGGCATAACAGGATGATGTGGATAATGTCCGGGAAAGAACGGCTCATTCATGCTGACGTTCTTCAGTGCCGAAATATGTGAACCGGGCACAACTTCGGTCACTCGGTCGATCATCAGGAAGGGATAACGGTGCGGCAGGCACTTCAGGACAGCGTGGATATCCATGCTCTCAGGGGCGATATTCGCCTCGCTCATTTCTTATTCTCCAGTTCATTCAATCGCGCTTCAAGGGCGCGAATCCTATCTGCCATCGCATCCAGATGACGCAAACGTGCAAAATTCTTGAGCCAATCGGCATGCTCCAGGAAAGGAACCATGCCTGTATAAGTACCACGCTCAGCAATACTCTTACCGACCAGTGTGCCCGCAGACACATTCACATCATCCGCCAGTGTGAGATGCCCAAGAATGATGGCACCACCACCGACAGTGCAACGACTGCCTAGTGTGGTGCTGCCAGCAATCCCTACACAACCCGCTAGGGCGCTGTGAGCGCCGATGCGCACATTGTGAGCAATCTGAATCTGGTTATCGAGCTTAACGCCATTTTCGATGACGGTATCTGCCAAGGCACCACGGTCAATGGTTGTACCTGCACCAATTTCGACATCATCTCCAACGATCACAATCCCGGTCTGCGGAATCTTGACCCAAGCACCGTCTTTTTCTCGCGCAAAGCCAAAGCCATCCGAACCCACCACCGCAGAGGCGTGGACAATGACGCGTGAGCCTAAGCGGCAGCCATAATAGATTGTTGAATGTGGGTAGAGACGACAATCGGAGCCAATGGTTACACCAGAACCAACAACGGCATTGGCGCCGATAATCGTATTAGCACCCACACGGACATTGGCACCCACATAAGCGCCCGCCCCCACACTCACGCTGACAGGAAGCTCTGTCATCACGGTGGCACTGGGGTGAATACCAGCCGGAGCTGGTGGAATGGGGCTCAGCCATTGGGCCAAACGGGCAAAGTAGAGGTATGGATCCGGATGAACAATCGCGGCAACCGGACAATGCTCTGCCTGAGCCGGCGCAAGAATGACTGCAGAAGCCTGCGTCGAGCTTAATTGCGATTGATACTTCGGATTTGCAAGAAAGGTTATTTCGCCTGCCTTGGCCGATTCAAGCGTTGCAATACGCGAGATTAGCTGGTCGCCGTCACCGCGAAGCTCTCCGCCCAGTCGGGCAATAATTTCATCAAGCCTGATAGCCACACTCTTCTGCCCCGGGTAACTTACTTCGTTGCAGGCGTTGCGGCTGGAGCAGCAACACCGTCACTGAGCGCCTTGATTACTTTTGAAGTGATATCGATGCCAGGGCTGAAATACACAGCCTCTTGCACGATCAGATCATACTTCTCTGTCTCAGCAATCTTCTTGATAACCTTGTTGACGCTTTCGTACAAGGAGGCCAGCTCTTCATTCTGGCGAACGCTTAGATCCTCGCGGAACTCACGCTGCTTGCGCTGAAGCTCACGATTCATTTCGCCAAACTCGCGTTCACGAACGCGACGCTCGGATTCCGACATCGTCAGCCCGTCTTTTTCCATCTTTTCCTGCATGGTCTGCAGCTGCTTAGCCAGCTTTTGCAGATCCTGATCGCGCTTATCGAATTCCGCCTTGATCTTCTTCATTGCCCGTACGGCTTGAGGCGCCTCATTGGACACACGCTGCAGATTGATGAAACCAATCTTGCTTTCAGCAAAGACGGAAGGTGCAAGCAGGGACAGCGTCGATGCCAATGCAACTAGTAATAGGTTTTTTGATTTGAACAAGATTGCCCCCTCTAACCTTAAAAGACCTGACCAAACGTGAATTGCAAGCGCTGCACTTTGTCACCTTCTTGCTTGTTCAACGGCATACCCAAGCTAAACTTCAATGGGCCCATTGGCGAGCTCCAAAGAACCGAAAGACCTGTACTCATTCTCATATCGCCGAACTTAATTTTCTCATCGGCACCCCAAACCTGGCCCACATCAAAGAATGTGCCTAGACGGACTGACTTATCAAGGCCCGAACCCGGCATGGGGAACAACAGCTCAGCGTTACCAATCATACGCCGAGTACCACCCAGTCTAAAAAAAGTACCCGTTGTTGAATCTCTAGCTACTGGCCCCAGAGAGCTGATGTCGTAACCGCGTACCGACCCTATACCACCTGCATAAAAGTTCTTGAAAAAGGGGAATTCTTTATCACCTAGGCTATCGGCGACCCCGAGTTCCGCATTTGTGTACAACGTAAAAGTACGACTGAGTGGCCAGTAACGCTGATGCTGTGCTGTTGCTTTGTAATAGGTAAGACTACCCGGCGGAACCGCAAGCTCAGCGGATACACGGGCAATTGTCCCCGAGGTTGGATACAAGCGACTATCAATGGTATTGCGTGACCAGCTCACTGTCGGCGTCAATGATGAGTATGAACTACCGTTTCGGCTAACAAAATCAATGAAGCGTTGTGGGCTGCTGGAATTCACAGTAATCTCAGTTGAATCCACTGACAAGCCAAAGCTCAGATAATCATTATCAGAAATCGGCAGGCCCATGCGCAAGCCACCACCGAAAGAGCTAGTTTGATATCGCGCAACGCTTGCCAATCTGCTGGTATTGACATTCCGATGGTAAACATCAAAACCTGCAGAAACCCCATCCACTGTGTAATAAGGATTGGTGTAGGACAAGGAATACACAGTATTGATCTTGCTGGTATTCACAGCCACTGAAACCGTCTTGCCGCTACCAAACAAATTCTGCTGCGTTACAGAGCCGGACAGCGAAAGCTTTTCAGCGCTGGAGAAGCCAGCACCGAGCATCACAAAGCCGGTCGACTTTTCCTTTACATTCACATTCAAGTCAACCTGATCGCTGGCACCCGGCACAACTGGGGTTTCGACCGTAACAGCATCGAAGAAACCCAAGCGGTCAACGCGAGTGCGTGATTGATTGATTCTGTCACCGTCATACCAGGCACCTTCCATCTGGCGCAACTCACGACGAACGACTTCGTCGCGTGTCCGGGTATTGCCGGTGACATTTATGTTCCTGACATAGACACGACGGCCCGGATCAACAAAGATCGTGAAGGCGACTTCACGCTTTTCCTTGTTCAGCTCTGGCGCAGCATTCACGTTGGCGAAGGCATAACCATCATTACCAAGGCGATCAGAAAGCGCCTTGGTGGTTTCTGTCATCAGCTCGCGCGAGTAGACCTCACCGGGTTTGACCTTGACCAGCTTCTTCAGCTCATCTTCCGGCAGCAGCAACTCACCCGCCAGCTTGACTGAGGATACCGAGTACTTTTCACCCTCAGTGATATTTACTGTGATGTAAATATCTTTCTTGTCCGGAGAAATAGTGATCTGAGTCGAGTCAACGGCGAACTCCAGATAACCTCGATTTAAATAATAAGAACGAAGGTTCTCGAGGTCGCCCGATAATTTCTGCTTCGAATACTGATCGTTTTTCGTGTACCAAGTCAGCCAGTTGGGCGTCGTTAGACTGAAAACCTTCTTCAGCTCTTTTTCACTGAAAATATTATTGCCAATAATATTGATCTGACGAATCTTGGTAATTTGGCCTTCATCAACATTGAAGTTGATGCCAATACGATTACGCTCTAATGGCGTAGTCGTCACCTTGATATTGGCGGCGTAATAACCGCGCGTCAGATACTGGCGTTTGAGCTCCTGCTCAGCGCGCTCGACAATCGAACGGTCAAAGATCCGTGACTCGGCCAAACCGACATCACGCAGACTCTTTTTTATTTGGGCCTTTTCAAAAGCCTTCATACCAACGAAGTCGACAGAAGCGATGGCTGGACGTTCTTCAATCACCACAACCAGAACGTCACCCTCGACCTCAAGACGTACGTCTTTGAAAAAACCAGTCGCAAACAGTGCTTTGACTGCTTGTGAGGCTTTTTCGTCATCCATGGTTTCGCCAACCTTGACTGGCAAATAACCGAAGACCGTACCTGCTTCAGTACGTTGAACACCCTCTACACGGATGTCCTTGACGACGAAAGGCTCGATGGCATGCGCAGTACCGGTGGTGACCATGGCAGCCAGTGCGACTGAAACCAGGCTGCCAAGCAGAGATTTTTTCATTGATTCAGCCGAAAAACTGTCGATTCAGATCATTAAAAAGCGCTACGCTCATCATGAGCAGCAGGAGCGCCAGACCGATGCGTTGGCCAAAAGCAAAAACGCTCTCTGGCAAAGGCTTTCCACGCATAAATTCGGCCAAATAATACATCAAATGCCCCCCATCCAGTACCGGAATTGGTAACAGGTTTAGTACCCCGATACTGATACTAATGAGGGCTAGAAACTTGATGTAATACGCAATTCCTAGCTGTATAGACTGCCCTGCATAGTCTGCAATTGTGACCGGGCCGGACAGATTTTTGAGGGACAAGTCACCCATCAGCATGCGCCCGATCATGCGCAAAGTGAACACTGAGGTTTCCCAAGTCTGAGTCACCGCCTTCGCAATCGCAATGCCGGGTGCATAGCTCACGGTGCTGAACATCGCTTCTCGCAAAGCCGGATCATCCTGCGGAGAAAAGCCAATTCGACCAAAGCTGCGGCCGTTTTCTTCCACTAAGGCAGGTACAAGGGCGATGTCAAAAAGTGCATCATCTCGCTTAATTGAGAGCTGCAGGGTTTTGCCGGGAGACTGTCTGGCGATCTGTGCGACCTCACTCCACAGCGCAATTGGTCGACCATCAATCGCACTAACCAGATCGCCAACACGCAAACCCGCACGCTCGGCCGGGGTATCGGGCATAACACGTCCAACAATCGCAGGTAAGCGGGGCGGCTCAATACTCAACCCCAACAGATGTATTGGATCGCGGTCTAGACTGTCGATATCAAGTTCATGAGTTGCCAGCAAAAGCAGCGCATCCGCGCCATCAAGCCCACGGATCTGAAGTTGGGTTTCACGGCCATCTGCAATATCGCGCAGGATCTCCCAGCGTAGCTCTTCCCAACTAGCGATCTCGCGTCCATTCACGGCAGTGACCAGATCACCCCGTTCAACATTTGCACGCGCAGCCGCTGAATCCGCTGCAGGTGTCCCCAAAATAGGACGCAACTCCTCAACGCCATGCATGAATAATCCCCAGTAAAGCAGGATTGCAAGTATCAGGTTGGCTACAGGCCCGGCGAGTACAATCAGACTGCGCTTGCCAAGGCTTTGTTGAGTAAATGCGCGCGGCAAGTCTGCTGGCGACACCGCCCCTTCGCGCTCATCCAGCATTTTGACGTAGCCACCCAGTGGAATGCTGCAAATTGCCCACTCCGTCTGATCCGCACCATAACGACGGCTCCACAGAACCTTGCCAAACCCAACCGCAAAGCGGAGCACCTTCACGCCACATATGCGGGCCACAATGTAGTGGCCAAATTCGTGCACAACCACAAGCAGGCCGAGTGCAACCACGAATGCCAGCAGATATGTCAGTGGTGCATTAAGCATCAGGAACCCCAGTGTCCGACAATTTTTGTCGCTGCATCACGGGCAACTGCATCGGCCAGCATGACTGCATTCAAATCAGCCGCTACTGTCGGCGCAATCGTATCGAGCGTTGCCGCAATAACATCGGCAATTCGCCGATAAGGCAAACGGCCCTCTAAAAAGGAAGCCACTGCAATTTCATTCGCGGCATTCAGGACTGCAGGCGCATTGCCGCCCTGCTCCAACGCTTGATAGGCTAAGCCTAAACAAGGGAAACGTGCTTGATCGGGCGCATGAAAGTCCAATCGACCAATGGCAAACAGGTCCAGCGGCGCAACACCTGCTGCAATCCGTTCAGGATACGCCAAGGCATGAGCAATCGGGGTACGCATATCCGGATTACCTAACTGCGCAAGCACAGAGCCATCCACATATTGCACCAAGGAGTGAATCACACTTTGCGGATGGATCACGACTTCAATCTGCTGTGCTGATGCATTGAACAACCAACGCGCCTCGATGACTTCCAGCCCCTTGTTCATCATGGTGGCCGAATCAACCGAAATTTTCTTGCCCATAACCCAGTTCGGGTGTGCACAGGCTTGTTCAGGCGTTACGAACTCAAGGGCTTCGAGAGGCAGTGTACGAAACGGGCCGCCTGACGCGGTAAGCAGCAGCTTAGCAACGCCTACGTCGGCAAGATTGCCGGCATAACCGGCGGGCAGTGATTGGTAGATCGCGTTGTGCTCGCTATCGACAGGCAGCAATATCGCCCCGTTCGCTTGCACTTCATGCATGAAGAGCTCGCCCGCCATAACCAGCGCCTCCTTATTCGCCAGGAGCACTCGTTTACCTGCACGCACCGCGGCCAAAGCGGGCTGAAGCCCTGCTGCACCAACAATGGCGGCCATTACGGTATCGACTTCAGGCAACGCAGCAATCTGGGCCAGTGCCTCAGTTCCGTACAGCACTTCTGTGGGCAGCCCTGAAAGCTTGGCCTTCAGCGTTGCCGCTGCTTCAGCAGTGCCAACGACGGCATAACGAGGCTGATGTGCAAGGCACTGTGCCGCGAGCAAATCTAGACGAGTGTGCCCAGACAGGGCAAGCACACGGTAACTATCTGGATGTCGCGCAATCACATCCAGAGTATTGACGCCGATTGAACCAGTTGCGCCCAGTATGGTGATCAGCTTCATTTCACCATCCAATAGAAGTACAGCGCAACCAAAGGCAAGGTTGAGGTTTGGCTATCAATGCGATCAAGTACACCACCGTGGCCAGGGAGTAGATTGCTACTGTCCTTGATGCCCGCCTGCCGCTTGAGCATAGACTCGAACAGATCGCCGCTAATGCTGAGCACCGTCAGGAGCAGCAAGGTGACACCGATGATGCACATTCGAGTGAGATCAGTGTCAGGCCATTGGCGCAGCGCGAGGGTAAAGCCGTAGATCAGTACAGCCACACACGCCCCCACGGCACCTTCACGTGTTTTACCTGGGCTGATCGTCGGTGCCAACTTATGACGACCAAGCGTACGCCCCACAAAGTAAGCGGCAATATCAGCAATCCATACCAGCGCCATGGCCGCCAGCAATAGCCATGGATCACGGCGATACAAATCTAATAAGGCAACCCATGTCGGCAGGATAACCAGCCATCCAAGAGCATATCCTGACAAACCGTTTGGCAATGGCCAGCGCCGCACAAACCAGACAGGGACGATCAGCAGCCAGAACAACATTGCCAGTGCGCAAAGATACGGGAGGACATCAAGCGTCAAACCGCCCAATGTCAGATACTCGGCCAGCGCAAGGGTGATCCAAGCATAGACAACACGATGGCGAGAATCCACCTGCATAAAACCGCCCCACTCCCATGCGGCCAATGCGGCAACAGCGGCAAACACGAAACTCGCGACCCAGTCAGGCGCAAAAAACAGCACACCGATGAAACCAGCGAGCAAAAAGATCGCAGTGATGACACGGGTCTTAAGCATCTGGCTGCTGTACCTGTTTGTCGCTCGAAGCCAAACTTAGCTGCTCACTGGTACGCCCGAAGCGACGCTCTCGAGTTTGGAATGACGCAATTGCATTATCCAGCGAAGCCGCATCAAACTCCGGCCACAACAGATCAGTGAAGAAGAGTTCGGTATACGCAAGTTGCCACAATAGGAAGTTGCTGATCCGCTGCTCACCACCCGTACGGATGAATAAGTCGGGCTCAGGCGCATGCGCCATCACCGAGTAGGTTGCAAGATCTGCTTCTGTGTAATGCCCAGCTTTTGCAGGGGACTCAAGAGCGAGCCGATTCATGGCCTGCGTAATATCCCAACGTCCGCCGTAATTTGCAGCGACCGTCAGTGTCAACGTGGAATTACTCGCGGTGAGTGCTTCTGCGGCAGCAATCGCCTGACGCAGGTCACTATCGAAGCGCTCAAGGTCACCAACAATGCGCAAACGAACCCCGGCATTGTTTAACCGTTCCGCCTCGTCTTGCAATGCTTTGACGAAGAGCTTCATCAGAAAGCTGACTTCGTCAGCAGGCCGACGCCAGTTTTCAGAGCTGAAGGCAAACAAAGTCAGATAGGGGATCCCGCGCTCAATGCACGCGGCCACCGTGCCGCGTACAGCCTCTACGCCTCGCACATGGCCAGCAACACGCGGCATGAAACGCTTTTTTGCCCAACGACCATTGCCATCCATGATGATGGCCAAGTGCTGCGGCATGGACGCCGCGACCGGAACTTCCTTGGTCGAACTGCTGAATAAGCCCATGCGAATTGCTGACGCAAAAACCCGACGGCGGTCAGACCGCCATCAGATCCTTTTCTTTCTCGGCCAGGAGCCTGTCAATTTCGACGACAGAACGGTCAGTCAGCTTCTGTATGTCATCCTGAGCGCGACGCTCGTCATCCTCAGGAATTTCCTTTTTCTTCAGCGCCTCTTTCAGCGCATTGTTTGCATCACGGCGCAGATTGCGAACGGCCACCTTGGCATTCTCGCCTTCGGACTTGACAACCTTGATGAGGTCACGACGACGCTCTTCGGTCAGGACCGGCATGGGAACACGAATCAGGTCGCCCTGCGTCGCGGGGTTCAGACCGAGATCAGCATCGCGAATAGCTTTTTCAACCTTTCCAACCATAGGCTTTTCCCACGGCTGAACACCAATCGTGCGGGCATCCACCAGCGTGATGTTCGCAACTTGGGAAATAGGTACTGGTGAACCATAGTAGTCCACCTGCACATGATCCAGTAAGCCGGTATGCGCACGGCCGGTACGCACCTTGCCGAGATCGCTCTTGAGCGCCTCGATCGACTTTTGCATCTTCTGTTCGGTGATTTTCTTAAGATCGGCAATCATGGAAGTCTCTCACTGGATTCACTAAACACTAGTGACTTAGCAATACACCATCGTGCCTTCATCCTCGCCCAGGACGACGCGCTTCAGCGCACCCGGCTTGAAAATGGAGAACACGTTGATCGGGAGTTTCTGGTCACGGCACAGGGCCAATGCGGTTGCATCCATCACTTTGAGATTGCGATTAATCGCCTCATCAAAGCTGACCTTTGCATAACGCGTAGCGGTCTTGTCGAGCATAGGATCGGCGGTATAGACGCCATCCACCTTGGTAGCCTTGAGCACGATCTCGGCGCCAATTTCGGCACCGCGCAATGCGGCTGCGGTGTCTGTGGTGAAGAAAGGGTTACCGGTACCGGCAGCAAATACAACCACTTTGCCCTCTTCGAGGTAGCGCATGGCCTTGCCACGTATGTAGGGTTCGATGACCTGTTCGATGTTGAGCGCTGATTGCACGCGGCTTTCAAGCCCTGCGTGGCGCATGGCATCCTGCAACGCCATACCGTTCATGACGGTGGCGAGCATGCCCATGTAGTCAGCAGTGGCGCGCTCCATACCCGCAGAAGCGCCAGCCATGCCACGGAAGATATTCCCTCCGCCAATCACCACACCTACTTCAACGCCCAGAGCTACCACTGAAGCAACTTCCTCAACAATGCGGGAAATTGTGTCGCGGTTGATGCCGTAGGCATCGTCACCCATCAGGGCCTCACCGGACAGCTTGAGCAGAATGCGTTTGTAGGCAGCAGGCATAGGCAGAACCTCGTGTTGAATTAATGAAGCATACGACGAACGGCAAAAACGCAAACGGCAAGGAGGCGAGCCTCCCTGCCGTAATTACAAATTAGCGTGCAGCAGCAGCGGCTGCTTGTTGCTCAGCCACTTCGGTCGCGAAGTCGACAACCTTCTTTTCGATGCCTTCGCCGACTACATACAGAGTGAAACTAGCAACGCTGGCGCCCTTGGCCTTGAGCAATTGCTCAATCGTTTGCTTGCCATCTTCAGCCTTGACGAAGACCTGACCCAGCAGAGTCACATCCTTCAGGTACTTCTGCACGGTACCTTCAGCAATCTTTTCCAGCATCGCTTCCGGCTTGCCAGATTCACGTGCTTTCTCGATAGCGATACGGCGCTCAGTGTCAAGCAGCTCAGCGGAAACGCCCGATGCGTCAAGCGACTTCGGCTTCGAAGCAGCGATGTGCATAGCCAGGTCACGTGCCAGTTGCTCGTCACCACCGACCAGGTCAATCAGCACGCCAACCTTGGCGCCACCGTGGATATACGACTGCAGCTTGCCCTTGGCTTCGACACGAGTGAAGCGACGCAGGCTCATGTTTTCACCAATCTTGCCGACCAGTGCGGAACGGGTGGACTCAACCGTACCCTCGCCCAGCGGCAGTGCCGACAAAGCAGCCACATCCGCCGGATTGTTGATAGCGATCAAGGCAGCGCAATCACCAGCCAGCTTCAGAAAGTCATCGTTCTTGGCAACGAAGTCAGTTTCCGAATTGATTTCGAGAATGCTACCGAGCTTGCCGTCAGCGCTGATATGGATCGAAACAACACCTTCCGCAGCGACGCGTGCAGCAGCCTTGCTAGCCTTGTTGCCTAGCTTAACGCGCAGGATTTCTTCGGCCTTGACCATATCGCCATCGGCTTCGCTCAGGGCCTTCTTGCATTCCATCATCGGCGCGTCGGTCTTCTCGCGCAGTTCCTTGACCATGCCTGCGGTAATTTCCGCCATTTGCTTCTCCGTTCTCAAACAATCGATTTACATAAGAACCGCCGGGATACAACAGCACATAAGGTGCTGCCGCTCCCGGCGATCAGGTCCTGCGACTCGGCGAGCCTGCCTTAGCAGACTCTGTGAGGATGATGCTTACTCGGCTGCGGCTTCCTCAACCTCAACGAACTCGTCTTCACCAGCCAGTTGCTGAACGATGTCGTTGATCGAGCTGCTCTTGCCTTCCAGGATGGCATCAGCCACGCCACGGGCGTAGAGGCGGATGGCACGACTGGAGTCATCGTTACCTGGAATGACGTAATCAACGCCTTCCGGGGAGTGGTTGGTATCGACCACGCCGATCACTGGGATACCCAGCTTGCTGGCTTCGGTCACGGCAATCTTGTGATAGCCGACGTCGATGATGAAAATTGCGTCCGGCAAGCCAGCCATATCCTTGATACCGCCGATCGACTTTTGCAGCTTTTCGAGTTCGCGGGTCAGGGTCAGCGCTTCCTTCTTGGACAGACGCTCAACCGAACCATCTTCAATCATCTGCTCGATATCGCGCAGACGCTTGATCGAGGTCTTGACGGTCTTGAAGTTGGTCAGCATGCCGCCGAGCCAGCGCTCGTCGACATAAGGCATGCCGGCGCGTTGCGCTTCTTCGGCAATAATCTCGCGAGCCTGGCGCTTAGTGCTGACGAAAAGCACGGTGCCCTTCTTGCTTGCCAGCTTGCGGGCAAAAGACACAGCCTCGTTGTACTTGGCGAGGGTCTTTTCCAGGTTGACGATATGAATCTTGTTGCGATGACCGAAAATGTATTGGGCCATCTTGGGGTTCCAGAAACGGGTTTGGTGACCGAAATGGACACCCGCTTCCAGCATTTGACGCATGGTGGTAGTCATATTTGAAACTCCGAACAGGGTTATATCCGCCGCTCGGCCGTGCTGCCCCGGTGCTGAAGATTGTGTTTCCAGCTCCCGGGCACCCTATCGGCGCCGAGCGTGTGAATTTTGCCCGAGACCTTCCCGAGCAATCCCAAGATTATATCCCGAAACCACCCGAGCCGGCAAGCCGTCGCTGCGCTTTTCTCCTGTTGCCCAAAGGCTTTGAGACATAAACCTCGGCCAGAACATGCATTCATGGCGCCGCAGACGCGGTAGAATAATCGCCTTATATTGCAAGTCCAAGAAACAATGAGCGTCGTTATCAAAACCCCGGAACAGATCGAGAAAATGCGTATCGCCTGCCGCCTGGCAAGCGAAGTTCTTGATTATATTGAGCCTTTCATCAAGCCCGGGGTAAGTACCGAAGAGCTTGATCGCCTCTGCCATGACTATATGGTGAATGAGCAGGGCACGATACCGGCTCCGCTCAACTATTGCCCACCGGGTTACACCCCTTATCCAAAGTCCATATGTACCTCGGTGAACCACGTTGTCTGTCACGGCATCCCGAATGAACGCCCACTCAAGAAGGGGGACGTCGTCAATCTGGACATCACCGTGATTAAGGATGGCTGGCACGGCGACACCAGCCGCATGTTTGTTGTCGGCGGTGAGGCCTCGATCCTCGCCAAGCGTCTGGCGAAAATCACCTATGAGTGCTTGTGGCTGGGTATCGACAAAGTTAAGCCCGGCGCCCGCTTGGGTGATATTGGCGCAGTCATTCAGCAACATGCTGAAAAAGCGGGATTTTCCATCGTTCGTGAATTCTGCGGTCACGGTATAGGCCAGACGTTTCATGAAGAACCGCAGGTCGTCCACTATGGCCGTCCGGGCACCGGACTCGTGCTGGAAACCGGCATGATCTTCACCATTGAACCCATGGTGAATGCCGGTCGCGCCGCAATTTCCGAGCTTTCTGACGGCTGGACGATTGTCACGAAAGACCGCAGCCTTTCGGCGCAATGGGAGCATACGGTTGTCGTCACCGACACCGGCGTCGAGGTATTGACCTTGTCGGCGGGCAGCCCGCCGCGTCCAATCTTTCAGTAAAACGCTACTGCGCTAGGGTGCCGCATGACCGAGCTTGATCGAGAAACTGCAGCACCGTTTGATCTGGTTCGCACCTTACGAACCAGACTGCAATTTGGCCAGAAAACTCTACAAGCGGCCTATGAGGCTAATGGCAACGCACGCGCCATGCTTCATGGCCGCACTCATCTGGTTGATGAGGCCTTGCGCAGCCTGTGGCAAGCGCAACAACTCCCTGCTGGATATGCCTTGGTTGCGGTCGGCGGGTATGGCCGCGGCGAGCTCTATCCAAGTTCCGATGTCGACATTCTGATTCTAGTTCCCAGCGGCAGCGATGCCTGCGCCGAGCCTGGCGTGGAAAAGCTGATCGGCCAGCTGTGGGACATTGGTTTAGAAATTGGCCACAGCGTACGCACGCTGGAGGAGTGTCTTCAAGAAGCCGCTGGCGACATCACAATACAAACCACCTTACTGGAAGCCCGCTATTTAGCAGGCAATCGCGCCCTGTTCAAGCGCTTCACTGAAGCTTATACAGCTGCAATGGAGCCTGTGGCCTTCCTTAAAGCAAAGCAGCTGGAACAGGCTGAACGCTACGCACGTTTCAACGAAACCCCCTACAGTCTTGAACCCAACTGCAAGGAAAGCCCCGGCGGCTTGCGCGATCTGCACGTCATCCTGTGGACAGCGCGCGCGGCTGGACTGGGTAAAACATGGCGTGAGCTTGGCAACAGCGGCTTGCTTGATACCGATGAGGTACGTCAGCTTACCCGCGCAGAAGGCCTGATTCGGCATATCCGTATCCGCATGCACTACCTGGCGCGTCGACGTGAAGAAAAGCTCATGTTTGATTATCAGGAAGGACTGGCGCAGGCTTTCGGAATTACGCGCACAGCTTCCAAGCGCGCCTCTGAAGTCTTAATGCAACGGTATTACCAGAACGCCAAGCTGGTCATGCAATTGAATCTAGTGGTGCTGCAAAATCTCGCCGTCCGGCTGGCACCTGATACAGGCACGACTCCTCGCCTGATTGACGAAAACTTTCAGATTACTCGCGAGTTGATAGATGTGCCGGACCTTAGTTTGTTTGAGCGCGAACCGCGCGCCTTGCTGACAATCTTCCGACACATGCAGGACCATCCAGAGATCAAAGGCATCAGCGCTCGCACCCTCCGCGCGTTGTGGCGTAACCGCAAGCGCATCGATGCAAAATTCCGTCGCGAGCCGGAAAACCGCGCATTGTTCATGGATGTTTTCAAGCATCAGCGCCCAGTCATCACGCTTCAGCGCATGAACCAATTCGATATCCTTGGGCAATATCTGCCAGCATTCGGCCGTATCGTAGGGCAAATGCAACATGATCTTTTCCACGTCTATACGGTGGATCAGCACATCATGCAGGTGGTGCGGAATCTGCGCAATTTCGTACTACCAGAGTGTGCGCATGAATATCCCTTCTGTACCCGTCTCGCCTTAGCTTTCGAGAATTATTGGCTGCTCTATCTTGCAGCCCTCTTCCACGATATTGCCAAGGGGCGCGGCGGGGATCACTCCAAGCTCGGCATGTCCGACGCACGCAGTTTTTGCCGCAATCACGGTATATCGAAGGAAGACAGCAACCTCATTGTTTTTCTCGTCGAACAGCACCTAATGATGTCCACGGTCGCCCAGAAGCAGGATATGGGAGACCCTGATGTCATCCGCAGCTTCGCTGCCATCGTCAAGAACGAGCGCAACTTGACGGCACTGTATTTGCTGACAGTCAGCGATATCCGCGGCACCAGCCCCAAGGTGTGGAACGGCTGGAAAGGTAAGTTGCTCGAAGACCTCTTCCGCGCCACATTGAACTTACTGCGCGGGGAAGTAGCCGCCATTTGCGGCACAATGGAAGAGCGACAGGAAGAGGCACGCGAACTGATGCGCTATAACGGCTTGCGGCCAGATGTCGAACAAGACTTATGGCAGCAGTTGGATACCGTCTATTTCCTCCGCCATGATGCGCAGGACATAGCCTTGCATGCACGTGTCTTGTACAACCGCTGGGATGGCAATCAAACCATCGCCATTGCTCGGATCAATCCGATGGGCGAAGGACTACAGGTCATGGTGTACACCCCCAACCAAGCGGAGCTATTCGCGCGCCTTTGCGGCTTCTTCGCGAAGCTTGGCTACAACATTGCCGATGCCAAGATTTACACGACCAAACACGGTTACGCGCTGGACAGCTTTGTACTGCTCGATCCGACCAATCAGCTCCCGTATCGGGACATGATTGCAATGATCGAGCACGACTTGGTGCAATTGCTGGATCAGAAGGCTAGCGTTACGGCACCGACAGGCGCCCGCATCTCTCGGCAAGTTAAACACTTCCCCATCACCCCGGAAATTAGCATCCGCCCGGATGAGCGCGGCAACCATTACCTGATGTCAGTCACCGCTGCCGACCGCCCCGGTCTGCTCTATGCCCTCGGCATGGTATTGGCACGTCACAATGTGTCGGTGCATACCGCCAAGATCAATACACTTGGCGAGCGCGTCGAGGATACGTTCCTTGTCAGTGGCAGCGAGCTGACTCAGCCCGCCAATCTAGTGCGTATCGAACAGGAATTGCTCGCCGCTATGCAGGTCTAGCCACGCCCTGCTCCAACCGGCAACTTTCATGAATCAAACCGAACGTCTCTACAAAATCGAGCAACTACTGCATGATCGCAAGGTTGCAAGCTTTGCAGTACTTCAGGAGGCCCTTGAGGTTTCGCGCGCCACACTGAAGCGAGATCTGCAATTTCTGCGCGACAGACTCAACGCACCGATTATTTATGACCGCGAAGTGGGCGGTTATCGTTTCGATGTCCCTGATCGCTATGCGCCCAAGCATCAGTTACCGGGCCTCTGGTTTAACGCCTCCGAAATTCACGCCTTGCTGATGATGCAGCAACTGCTTGAAGAGGTACAACCCGGCTTGCTCGGCCCGCATATCGCGCCCCTACAAACGCGTCTCCAAAGCCTGCTCGGCAGTGCTAGCGACCAAAACGATGCGCCCGCTGAAATTGCCCGGCGCGTCCGTATCCTTCACGCGCAAAAACGCAAAAGCGAGCTACATCATTTCGAAGTAATTGCATCAACCCTGCTCAAGCGAAAGCGCCTCAACATCCGCCACTTCAATCGCAGCCGTAATGAGGAAAGTGAACGCGAGATATCACCACAGCGGCTGGTACATTACCGTGACAACTGGTATCTGGATGCTTGGTGCCACTTTCGCAAGGACTTGCGCAGCTTTGCGGTGGATGCCATCCGTAGCGTCGAGATCGTGGAATCGGCTGCCGATGAAGTGCCAGATAGCGAACTAGAGCGCGTGCTCGCAGCAGGCTACGGAATATTTTCAGGCAGCCAGACAGAATGGGCCAAGTTGGCCTTTGCACCACAGCAGTCACGCTGGGTGGTTGAAGAACAATGGCACCCTCAGCAAAGGATACACATAGCAGCTGATGGAAGCCTGATCCTGGAACTGCCGTATGCAAACGCGACCGAACTGGTCATGGACATTCTGCGTCATGGCAGTGGCGTAACTGTATTGTCACCTGAGAAGCTTCGACAGACCGTCGAGGCTGAATTAGTCGCCGCAACAGCAAATTACAAGGGGGAAAAATGACAGCACTAAAATTGATTCAATCAGTACTTGGCCTCTTGTTTGCTTTTTACATCTTCAAAGGCCTTCTCGGAAAATTTCAAGATGGCGACTTTAAGAGGGCAAGTCTTGTCGCAATCACACTCTTGACGCTCTCGATGATTACTTCAGGGACTATTCGTTTCAGCTGATTAAAGCTTAATCATCCCCTGCCACGCTGCCATCCGGAAACAGTTCTTCGGTAAACCCGAATCGGCTGAAATCTCGGATGCGCATGGGATACAAAATGCCATCGAGATGGTCGCACTCATGCTGAACCACCCGCGCATGGAAGCCTGACACCTCACGCTCAATGGGCTGGCCGTATTGGTCATACCCGCTATAGCGCAAGGCCGTTACCCTTGGTACCACGCCACGCATACCTGGCACCGAGAGGCAGCCCTCCCAAGCTTCATCTTCTTCCTGCGTCAATTGCTCCAGAATGGGGTTGATTAATACGGTGTACGGCACGGGCTCAACCAGCGGATAACGAGGATTTGCTTCCACACCGAAAATCACAACGCGCAAATCAACACCAATCTGCGGTGCAGCCAAACCAGCACCATTCAGATGTGCCATAGTGTCCTGCATGTCGTGAATCAAGGCATGCAGTTCGGCCGTATCGAATCGTTCAACCGGGCGAGACACACGCAGCAAACGTGGATCTCCCATGCGCAATACCGGGTTGATCATTTGGTTGCGTAATGCTCGAGGACCCGACGCACACGTGCCAGCGAGACCTTGAGCACATCTTCGATGTTTTCAAACTTGATCCCGCGCGCCGAATCGCCACGCCCTGCCGCCCAATTGGCGGACACGCAGATCGCGGCATAGGGCAACTCAGCCTCACGCGCCAGTACAGCCTCTGGCATGCCAGTCATACCAATAATGTCAGCGCCATCACGCTCAAGGCGATTTACCTCAGCCGCACTTTCTAGACGCGGCCCCTGTGTCGTTGCATACACCGCGCCATTTACAAAACTTTCATCGATACGATGGAAGGCGTCAATAAGATCCGTACGCAAAGCGCCATCGTAGGGTTCAGTGAAGTCAACATGCACTACCCGACCGTCGTGTCCATCATAGAAGGTCGAGGCACGACCCGCGGTGTAATCAATGATCTGATGAGGCACGATCAATGTGCCCGGCGGCAGGTCATTCCGGATCGCCCCGACCGAGGCCACCGAAACTACACGCTCAGCACCCGCAGCATGCTTCAGCGCCCAGATGTTGGCCCGATAATTGACCATATGCGGGGGGATCGTATTGCCGTAGCCATGGCGCGCCAGGAAGACCACGGGCTTGCCACTCAGGCAGCCAAATGTCAGCGCGCCAGAAGGCTCTCCGAAGGGCGTACGTACAACTTCGCGACGAATAATGTCCAGATTGGCCAGCTGAGTCAGGCCACTACCACCGATAATTGCGAGCATGGAGTGAGTTTATGGTTGCTTGTTGTTGATTTCATGGAAGTCTAGCACGATGCAGATAAGCGGCTGTGCTAGAATACGCGCCCTTCTGCGGTGGCTTTTTTGCGCTGCACAATCAAGCCATTTCAAGTCCCCCCGCAGCACTTTCTGGATTTCCACATGTCACGCGCCCTTAGAAACATCGCCATCATCGCCCACGTTGACCACGGCAAGACTACTCTGGTTGACAAACTTCTGCGCCAATCCGGCACTTTTGCCGCCCACCAACAAGTGGATGAGCGCGTCATGGACAGCAACGACTTGGAAAAGGAACGTGGTATCACGATTCTAGCCAAGAACACTGCCATCACCTACGAAGGCACTCACATCAACATCGTAGACACCCCGGGCCACGCGGACTTCGGCGGTGAAGTCGAACGCGTTCTCGGCATGGTTGATGGTGTGTTGTTGCTGGTCGATGCTGTTGAAGGCCCGATGCCACAAACCCGCTTCGTGACCAAGAAGGCACTGGCCCTTGGTCTACGTCCTATCGTCGTGATCAACAAGGTTGACCGTCCGGGTTCGCGCCCTGATTGGGTTGTTGATCAAACCTTCGACCTGTTCGACAAACTCGGTGCTACCGACGAACAACTCGACTTCCCGATCATCTACGCTTCGGCGCTGAACGGCTTTGCCAAGCTGGACATGAAGGAAGAATCGGACAATATGCGTCCGCTGTTCGAAACCGTCCTGAAGCACGTCCCAACCCCACCGGGTGATCCGGAGGCGCCGCTGCAAATGCAGCTGGCCGCACTGGATTACTCTACCTACACCGGCCGCCTTGGCGTCGGCAAGGTCATCAACGGCCGCATCAAGCCAGGTCAGGCCGTTGTGGTGATGAACCACGACAAGCAGGTGGCTTCAGGTCGTATCAATCAGGTGCTGGGCTTCCAAGGTCTGAACCGCGTTCCGGTTGAGCAAGCTGAAGCTGGCGACATCATCATCATCTCTGGTCTGGACGACATCGGTATCGGCGTCACCATCTGTGACAAGGATGCGCCAGTTGGCCTACCCGTCGTTGGTGTGGATGAGCCAACGCTGACCATGGACTTCATGGTGAACTCGTCGCCACTGGCCGGCACCGAAGGCAAGTTCGTCACCTCGCGCCAAATCCGCGATCGCTTGACCAAGGAGTTGCTGACCAACGTCGCCCTGCGCGTCGAGGACACCAAGGACGCCGATATTTTTCGCGTCTCCGGGCGTGGCGAATTGCACTTGACCATTCTGCTCGAAACCATGCGCCGCGAGGGCTTCGAACTGGCCGTAGGTAAGCCTAAGGTTGTGTACAAAGAGATCAATGGCGAGAAGTGTGAGCCATACGAAAACCTGACCATCGACCTTGAAGATGCTCACCAGGGCGCGGTCATGGAAGAAATCGGTCGTCGTCGTGGCGAACTGACCAACATGGAATCCGATGGTCGGGGCCGTACCCGTCTCGAGTATCACATCCCTGCCCGTGGCCTGATCGGCTTCCAATCCGATTTCATGACCATGACTCGCGGCACTGGCCTGATCAGCCACGTGTTCGACGACTATGCACCAGTCAAGGCAGACCTGCCAGGCCGTCACAATGGCGTTCTGATCTCGCAAGATAACGGCGAAGCTGTTGCCTACGCACTGTGGAAGCTAGATGACCGCGGCCGTATGTTCGTGAGTCCAGGCGAAAAGCTTTACGAGGGCATGATCATCGGTATCCACAGCCGTGACAATGACTTGGTGGTGAACCCGATCAAGGGCAAGCAGCTGACCAACGTGCGCGCTTCGGGTACCGACGAAGCCGTCCGCCTGACCCCGCCAGTTAAGCTGACCTTGGAATCAGCTGTTGAGTTTATCGATGACGACGAACTGGTCGAAATCACCCCACAAAACATTCGTATCCGCAAGCGTCACTTGCTTGAGCATGAACGCAAGAAGGCTGCTCGCTCAGAAGCCTAAGGTGCCGTCAATAAAAAAGGCCTCGCAATTGCGAGGCCTTTTTTTCGTCTGCAGCTACCGACGGGAATGTTCTGTATCGGCTTAATTAACGACTGGCGAGCTTTTTACCGTACAGAGCATTCACCATATCGGCTTGCGTCAACATGCCAGCCAGACGTCCCTCATCATCAATCACTGGAATATGGCGTAGCCCATGCTCCGAAATCAGGGGGAGCAGCTCGACAATCGACTTTTTCGTCTCGGCTGTTTTTACTGGAGCAGTCATAATCTGCCCGACTACCTCGGGCTTGTCCGAGTGTGTCTGTCCACTCGGCTTTAGTAAGCCAAGCAATTTGCGCTTGAAGTCGCCATAACCACTTACGCCGGCGTGCTCCATAAAATCGATTGAGGTCACAATACCGACCACCCGACGGCCACGATCAAGCACTGGCAGAGCCTTGAGCTGATGTGTTTGCAAGAGCTGCCAGGCATCTTCAAGCGATGTGCCAAAATCCACCGAGATCACGTCACGGCGCATGATGTCTGCACAGATCATCTCGCCAAAGCGGCGCTTGTAGGCCTGCTGCTCAACCTGGATAAAGATGTTCTCAAGGTCTTCACGGCTGATATCGAGCACCTTGTTGTAGTCGCGTAGTACCGCGTCGAGATCCACTGCCGCGATGCCGAGGCTTGTTGTCGCGGGTGCTTCTGACGCCTTGGCTGCAGGACTCGGAGGAACCAACTGCGGCGAGTGCGGATAACGTCGCCCGACGGCATTGTTATAAAAAATGGCCAGCGCAGCAATCAAAATTGAATTTAGCATCACCGGTGCCAACACAAATGTGAATCCGGCTGCGTGCACTGCGGGTCCGCCAAGCACCATGGTCAGGGCGACTGCGCCACTGGGTGGGTGCAAGCACCGCATCATGAACATGGCACCAATTGCCAACGCAATAGCAATGGCGGCGGCCACCAGTGGCGCAGCAAACAGCTTGGCACAGGTCACACCAATGAGTGCGGCGACCAGATTCCCTCCTACAACAGACCATGGCTGGGCTAAGGGGCTGGAGGGTACGGCAAACAGCAAAACGGCTGAAGCCCCCATCGGCGCAATCAGCCATAAGCTGATCACGGGATCTCCGATAAATAGGTAGCTGATTGCACCTGTGAGGGCAATACCGAACAATGCGCCTGCACAACTGCGCATGCGCTCGAAACGGTCAACCGTTGAAGAGGCTGGAAGGAAACTACGCAGCCAAGCTGCGTTGAACTGAGGCACTGACTAGCCCTCCGGGTTTATTGTTGCATCAATAATGCAATAATAAACTATTCCTTCATGGCATAAATAGCCGGTAGGTTGCGCCAAGCGCCACTGACATCCATGCCGTAACCAAACACATAGCGATTCGGCAAGGTAAGCCCGACGAAATCAGCCTTGAGCGGCTTATCACGCCCGATCGCCTTGTCAGCAAAAACAGCTGTGATGCATTCAGTTGCACCGGCAACAAGGAGGTGTTGTCGAATCGCAGCCAACGTAATCCCCTCGTCGAGGATGTCATCCAACAGCAACACTGTGCGACCAACGACCGACGTACGTGGCTCAACCACCCACTGTAGAGCGCCCCCTGCTGTTGCGGCGCCGTAACGTGTGGCATGAACGTAATCAAAATCGAGCGGGAACGTCAGTAAAGGCAGCAACTGGCCCGTAAAGATAACAGCGCCGCCCATCACAGACACTACAACAGGATTCCGCCCAGCCAGCGCATGATTCAATTCACTGGCAACGCGATTTAACGCGACATTAACCTCATCAGCAGAACAAATCAGATCGGCTTCGGCAAGAATACGTTCAGCTTCTTGTGGCTTCATGACTTACGATGACTCAACCAGTTTGAAAATTCGGTACCCACTTCATGATGCTTGATACCAAGCTCAACCATAGCCTGGAGATAGCCCAGCTTTGAACCGCAGTCATAGCGGACACCTTCATAACGATAAGCCAAAACTTGCTCCTCTTTCAAAAGCGAAGAGATTGCATCAGTCAGTTGAATCTCCCCCCCCGCACCGGGCTTGAGATTTTCGATGTGATGAAAGATACGTGGGGTCAAGATGTAGCGCCCCACCACAGCCAAGGTCGAAGGCGCATCTTCAGGCTTTGGCTTCTCGACAATACCGGTCAAGGTTTCCAGACGATCAGAAATCGGTCTTGATGCCACAATACCGTAGCTGCGTGTATCAGCGCGTGGCACATCCTGTACGCCTAAGACAGAGCAATGATAGTGGCCATACTGATCCACCATCTGCTTCATGATCGGCACCGAGCCATCGAGCAAATCATCTGCCAGCAACACGGCAAAAGGCTCATCGCCAACTACCGGCTTGGCGCACAAGACGGCATGCCCCAAGCCCAGCGCCTCGGCCTGCCGAATATAGATACAGTTAACGTTCTTGGGCAGCATGTTGCGAACCAGATTGAGCATCTCAATCTTGCCCTTATTCTCGAGCTCAACCTCCAGCTCATAGGCTTTGTCAAAGTGATCCGGGATCGTGCGCTTGTTACGCCCGGTGACAAACACCATATCCGTGATACCTGCTGCAACAGCTTCTTCAACCGCATACTGGATCAGCGGCTTATCAACAATGGGCAGCATTTCTTTCGGGCTAGCTTTGGTTGCCGGAAGAAAACGCGTTCCGAGCCCGGCAACAGGAAAGACCGCTTTGCGCACTTGCGTCATGATTTCAATAGTTCCAGAAGTTGAGACTCGTCAATGATCAGGATACCGAGTTCCCGCGCCTTGTCGAGCTTGGAGCCGGCTTCTGCACCAGCAACGACATAATCAGTTTTCTTAGAGACAGAGCCGCTGACCTTACCGCCTTGCGCCTCGATCATGGCCTTGGCCTCGTCACGACTCAAGTTAGGCAGGGTTCCCGTCAGCACAAAGGTCTTGCCATTCAGTGGTAACGCATCACGACGGATAGGCTCGCCTTCCGGCCAAGTCAAACCACCGGCGCGCAACTGTTCAATCACCTCGACATTATGTGGCTGATCCAAAAAATGTCGGATCGATGAAGCCACAATTGGACCCACATCATTCACCTCTTGCAAAGCCGCCTCATCTGCCAACAAGAATGCATCGAGATTGCCAAAGTGTGCCGCCAGATCACGAGCCGTAGCTTCGCCAACGTTACGAATACCCAAGGCGTAAATGAAGCGCGCTAACGTTGTGTTGCGGCTGCGGGCAATCGCTTCGAGCAAATTGCTGGCCGACTTTTCAGCCATGCGCTCAAGGTTGGCAATCGCAAGTACGCCTAGCTTGTAGATGTCAGCGGGGGTACGCAGTATGGCATTGTCGACCATTTGATCGACCAGCTTCTCGCCTAGACCCTCGATGTCCAGCGCACGACGCGACGCAAAATGCAGTATGGCCTGTTTGCGCTGTGCGGGACAGAACAGTCCACCGGTACAGCGCGCGACGGCCTCGCCTTCTGGCTTCTCGACACTGGAACCACAAGCCGGGCAGGTCGTTGGACTGCTGTAGGGCTGGTATAACGGCTCGCTGCCAAACAAATCCTTCATCGGGCGTTTGTCAGCAACGAAACCGACAACCTCCGGAATTACATCACCCGCCCGCCGAACAATCACGGTATCGCCAATCCGTACATCCTTGCGGCGCGCCTCATCTTCGTTATGCAGGGTCGCATTGGTCACAGTGACACCGCCGACAAAGACCGGTTGCAAGCGCGCCACAGGCGTGATCGCGCCTGTGCGACCAACTTGTACTTCAATCGCCTCAACGACAGTCAGGGCTTCTTCAGCAGGATACTTGTGTGCAACGGCCCAGCGGGGTTCGCGCGTAACAAAACCAAGCTGCCGTTGCAGGGAAATCGAATTGACTTTGTACACCACCCCGTCAATGTCGAAAGGGAGCTGATCACGCAATGCACGGATCTTTGCGTGAAAGGTGATTAACCCCTCTGCCCCGTGCGTTGTTACCCGATGCTCACTAACGGGCATGCCCAGCATCGCCAAGGCATCTAACACGCCGCTATGCGTGGTCGGCATGTCCCAGGCCTGCACCTCACCCAGCCCATACGCGAAAAATGATAACGGACGCTGTGCGGCCAGTTTGGGATCAAGCTGGCGAATACTGCCTGCTGCACCGTTACGTGGGTTGACGAGTGTCGCTGCCCCCCTCTCCCGCTGCTTCGCGTTGTAGCGCTCGAAATCGGGGCGACTCATATACACCTCGCCACGTACCTCAAGTACCGGCGGCGCGCCGTTGGCCAGCCTCAAGGGAATCTGGCGGATGGTACGGATATTCTGTGTGACCTCTTCGCCAGTTTCGCCATCACCGCGCGTTGCGGCCTGAACCAGTATTCCATTTTCGTAACGGAGGTTGATGGCTAAACCATCAAATTTTAGTTCTGCGGCATATTCAACTGCCGGGTCTGCATCGCTCAGATCAAGCTCGCGGCGGACACGCTGATCAAACGCCAGCGCCCCACTCGCCTCAGTATCCGTCTCGGTGCGAATCGAGAGCATAGGCACGACATGGCGGACAGACGGGAATGATGGCAAGGCTTCACCACCGACGCGGATGGTCGGCGAATCAGCTGTCAGCAGCTCCGGATGTTGCTGCTCCAACGCCTGCAGCTCGCGGAACAGGATGTCATACTCTGCATCCGGAACTGTAGGCGCATCTAAAACGTAGTAGGCGTGATTATGGCGGGCCAGCGTTTCGCGTAGCCAAGCCGCGCGTGCGACTGCATCCATTAGGAAAACAGGCGTAAGGCTCGCACACCGCCAGCGGGGATACCGGCGATATTCATCTGCTCGTGAATCTCGAAAATCTTGCGACGGATACCATCCACCATGACATCGGATACGGGTGCGCGCTGTGCATTCACCAGTGAGGCATTGAGCGTATTTGAAAACTGGCGAGCAGAAGACAACATGCGCTCAAACGCATGGCCACCATTTTTGACATGTGGCACATCAAGGAAGAACGTTAGGCCATGGGTTTGCAGATCCCGCAGGGTCTGCGCATTAAACGCCTCGCCCATATTGGCCATCGCAAACATGAAGTTACCATTGTCGTCATGTGCCTGAAACTCACCATGCGCGGCCAAACTCATACCAGCAGCTTCCGCCATGCCACGAATCTTGGTGCCGGCAAATGCGCCATTACCCGCATCCAACACATTTAAAGCCAACTGCAAATCAAGCTGGGCACAAAAATCGTCGAGCGCCTTAGCTTGTTCACCAATCGCCACGACATCTGGAAACAGGAGCGTGCCATCACGTAACGATACCAATGCCTGCAGCGCATGGCGCAGTGCTTCAAAATCGTTGGTACTTACAGCACCGCGCCTATCTACCAACTGCAAGGCAAACCATGCGTGAGTGAGCGTGACATCACCCACCTCAGACACAGGACGCCATTGCGATGGCGACAATTCCACAAATGCGCGCAAGGGCACACGCTGATGACCTTGCATCGCAGCCTGTGCCTGACGCAAGTCATCCGCTGCAATACCGTTCTGGAAGTGCAGTTGCGCAATTAGATCGATACTGTCATCACACCAGTCTGCTGGCGGTGCGCTGGGCTGATCAGCCGTATCGGTGACGGGTACAGCAGATACGCTAGCTAGAGGTGCAGCATGTGATTGCAGCTGTGGTTCTGGCTCGGCATCGATTATGGGCTCGACCCGCTCCTCGCTGAATGTCGGCTCACGCCACTGCGGCTCCTGACGCTCAGGTGTCTCAACATAAGCTGACGGCTCAACGTCAGCCACGGCTACATCCTCTTGCGCAGGCTCGCCAGCCTCTGAAGCCAGCAGATCAGCCTGCTCACCACGGAAGACCTTTTCAGCCGCTTGACGGTATTTGCGTTCCTGCAGCTTGTTATATACCCAGACGCCCACCACCAGCACTGCGCCAAGACCCAGCAAACTCAATTGCAGATCGCTCATTTCTGCTCCGTATCGATGATCAGACGGCGACGGTTTCGTCGGCCAGGCGCAGGGCCTCTTCCATATCCACCTCAACCACACGCGACACGCCACGCTCTTGCATGGTCACCCCAATCAGCTGGGTGGCCATTTCCATGGCGATCTTGTTGTGGGAGATGAAGATGAACTGAGTCTGCGAAGACATACGCTTAACCAGATTGGCAAAGCGCTCGGTATTCGAATCGTCCAGCGGTGCATCCACTTCGTCAAGCATGCAGAACGGTGCCGGGTTGAGCTGGAACATTGCAAACACCAGCGCAATAGCCGTCAGTGCCTTTTCACCGCCAGAAAGCAGGTGAATCGTCGAATTCTTCTTGCCCGGTGGCTGCGCCATGATCTGGATACCGGCATCGAGGATCTCGTCACCGGTCAGCAACAGCTTGGCTTCACCACCACCGAACAAGCTTGGGAACAGCTCACCGAAGTGACGATTCACCGTGTTATAGGTTTCCTGAAGCTGCTCACGCGTTTCACGGTCAATACGGCGGATAGCATCTTCTAAGGTATTGATGGCATCGGCCAAGTCAGTCGACTGCTCATCAAGATAATTCTTGCGTTCGCGCGCGCTCGACAGCTCTTCAAGCGCAGCCAAATTGACCGACCCCAATGCTTCGATTTCCTGCCCCAAGCGCGTAATGTCTGACTGCAAGGCGCTATCGCGCAGCGTCGGCGTCAGCAATGCGGCCAGCACGGACTCATCCTCGGCGGTAACATTCGCTTCTAGCAGTCGCTGGCTGAACTGCTCTTCATTCAGCTGCGCGGCTTGTTCCTTCATGCGCAGATCATTGATGCGTTCGCGCAGCGGCACGACGCTCTGCTCAAGCTTGAGGCGGGTTTCATCCAGCGCACGCAGTTCTGCCGCAGCGGTTTCGAGTGCATTGCGGCGCTCGGCCAGCCCGTTCTCGAAATTAGTACGGTTCTGCAGAGCGGTTTGCAAGGCTTCGCTCAGCATCGACTCGCTGATGGCCGCAAAATCGGTACGTGCAGCTTCCAGCTCGTTAATGATGCGCTCAAGCTGGCGAGTTGCTGTTTCAATGGCGCGGGCATTGTCTTCCAGCTTGCCCGTACATTCGCGCTCTGAAAAATGTGCTTCCTGTGCTTCGCGTGCCAGCTGCTGCTCCAGCGCTCTGGCTTCACGCAGGCTGGTTTCGGCCTTGCGCTGGGCTTCAGCAGACTCATCTACGCGACCACGCAGGGTATCCAGCTGCTCACGATACAACCCCAGCTGCTCGTCTGAGCGCATCTGGCTGGCGCGTTCATTTTCTTCGGCACGACGAATCTCGCCGAGATCGTGATCAATCTGCCCGACACGCTCTTCGTAACGCGCCTGTAGCTGATTCAACTTGAGTGACTCGACCTGTGCTGCATGCAGACGCTGTTGTGCTTCCTGCACCGTACGGCGGCCATTGGTCAGTGCTGTCTGCGTATTATTTACCGCTTGCTCGGCCTCATGCTGGGCTTCGCGCGCGAGTTCTTCCGTCTCGGTCAAGGCGCCCATTTGCGCATTGAGTTCTTCAATCTCGCGCTGACGCTCGATCACGCCATGGGTGCGGGCATCAGGCACATACAGCACCATCCCATGCGGGCTGGCCACATGGCCGGCACGGCTGACGCACACGCCGCTCTGCCCTGCCTGCAGTTCCTCAACTGCCTGTACGCTGCCCAGCCATTCGTCCAGCACAGGGGCCCAGCGTGCATCGCTGCAATTGACCTTGGAGCGCAGGGAACCGGTGACGGTTCCAGTCGCATTACCTGCATGAGCCAGCGCCAATGTGGCAGGCGGTGGCGACGACAAAGCCTCATTGGCTACGCTGGCATCGGCATAACGCGCGGACAGGCGCTCGCGCAGCACCGCTTCAACGGCGGTTTCCCAACCGGCTTCAACCTGTATGGACTGCCACAAGAGCGGCACATTGCTAAGGCCACGGGCCTCCAGCCATGGGCCCATTTCGCCACTTTGCTGAACGCGTGCCTGCAACTGCTCCAGTGCGCTGCAACGCGCACGCGACTCGGTCAATTGACGGTTGGCCGCCTGCGCCCGTTCACGCGCCTGACGTACCTGAGCTTCCAGCTCCGGCAGGCGATTCTGCAACTCGGCCAATTGCGCTTGTTGCTGCTCTAGCAACTCCTCAGCTTCTGCTGCACGTTGCTGAGCGATTTCAAGCTGTACGGGATCAGGCTGCGGCAGTGCTGCCTTTTCCCGTTCCAGACGCTCGCGACGCTGCGTCAGGCTGTCCAACGTGCGGCCCGCATGGCTCTTTTCCGCATCGGCCAGCTTAAGTGCCTGCTCGGCCTCGGACAAGGCACGACGCGCATCCGTCAATTGTCCGCCAGCAGCCTCGACAATTTCTTCAAGCTGCGGCATGCGTTCAGCCGCTTCTTCGTGACGCGCCTTGGCCGCTTCAGCACGCGCGCCAGCATTCTCGCGCAAGGAGCTCCATCGATCAGCTTCACGAGCAAGCTCGGACTGCTGCGTACGCCAGTGGCCATCTTCAACAGTTAGCTGGGCAATCCGTGTTTCCAAGCGCTGACGGTTGTCGCGCATGTGGCTGATTTCAGACTCAAGCCGCTCAACCTCGGACTTGGCTGCATACATTTCAGCTTGCGCCGCATGCAGGGTGTCTGATGCCGTAAAGTGCGCCTCGCGCGCATGCTCAACCTTAGCTTCGATTTCACGTAGCTGGGCCGTCTCGCCTTCAACGCGGGTAATCGCCTGCTCGACTTCAAGGTGCAGCTTTTCGGCTTCACGCTTGGCATCCGCGCGCTTTTTGTACCACAGCAGATTTTGGCGGCCGGTCAGTTGTGCCTGCAGGTCACGGTATTGGCGCGCCACTTCAGCCTGACCTTCAAGACGAACAATCTGGTTGTCCAGTTCGCCACGGATGTCATCCACGCGGGCGAGATTCTCACGCGCGTCCTCCAGCCGATTTTCGGTCTCGCGACGACGCTCTTTGTATTTGGTCACGCCAGCTGCTTCCTCAAGGAAGAAGCGTAGCTCATCGGGTTTGGCCTCGACAATGCGCGAGATCATGCCCTGACCGATGATGGCATAGGCACGCGGCCCAAGGCCGGTGCCGAGGAACAGATCAATCACATCACGCCGACGGACGTGCAGATTGTTGATGTAATAGTTAGAGTTGCCTTCACGGTCGAGCACGCGGCGTACCGTGATTTCCGCATATTGCGACCACTGCCCTGCGGCCTTGCCGTCGGCATTATCGAAGAAGAGCTCAACACTCGCGCGACTCACTTCCTTGCGCGTACCGGAGCCCTTGAAGATCACATCCTGAATCGACTCGCCACGCAGCTCTGAGGCTTTTGACTCGCCCAGCACCCAGCGCACCGCATCGATGATATTGGACTTGCCACAACCGTTCGGTCCAACGACCCCAGCCAGTTGGCCCGGGAAGAGAACGGTGGTGGAATCAACAAAGGATTTGAAGCCGGAAAGTTTAAGTTTGGTTAGACGCACGGCAACTATTTCAGAGATTGATGAGTCTTAACAACGGCCTGACAGCGAATTTATCGCGCCACGCTCCTGACCGCATCCCACCGGCTGGGGGCATGGGTCTGGTGCATTATAATCGCAAGCGAATCGAGCCACCCTCTAAGCTGTTTCAGTTTTCCTGACAGGATTTTTATGACAAGCCGCCCCGCCAAAATCTCCGCCAAAGTTCTTGAGACTTTCCCTAACCCTGCGCCGCATCGGGATTACCACATTCATATGGAAATCCCTGAATTTACATGCCTTTGTCCAAAAACTGGCCAGCCCGACTTCGCCGTGCTGACGCTGGACTACATCGCCGATAAAGTCTGTGTGGAGCTCAAAAGCCTGAAACTATATGCATGGAGCTTCCGCGAAGAAGGCCATTTTCATGAAGATGTGACCAATCGCATCCTCGACGACCTGGTCAAAGCGACCAAACCGCGCTTCATGCGCCTGACCGCCAAGTTCTATGTCCGCGGCGGCATTTTCACCAATGTCATCGCCGAACACCGCAAAAAAGGCTGGAAGCCCGAACCGCGCGTCGAGCTTGCCGAGTTCAGCACGCAATCCAATATCCGCGGCTAATGTTCTTGGCGCGACTACCGCCCTATAGCTGACGCTGCAACACCGACAGGGCCGCCAGATAAGCGGCCCTGTTTTTTTGGTCATCCGTGGGGAGCAAGCCGGTAATGCGCGCAGTCCGCTCCGGGTCTGCTTGAATATCCCATGTCGCCAATAGTTGCCCGGCAGCATCTGGCGCATTGCAAACCAGCAGCATGTCGCAGCCAGCGGTCCACGCCGCAGTTGCCCGCTCGATAATGCCGCCAGCCACGCTGGCACCCTCCATCGACAAATCATCGCTGAAAATCACGCCGCCAAAGCCTAACTGTTCACGCAGAATCTTCAGCCATACGGGCGAGAATCCTGCCGGCCGGTGATCGACCTCGGGATAAATCACATGGGCAGGCATCACCGCATCTACCTTGCCGCGGCGGAAGGCCTCCATGTCCTCCTGCAACTCCGCCCAAGACCGCTCGTCCACCGGAATCGCCACATGTGAATCGGCGGCCACGTGACCATGTCCAGGGAAATGCTTGCCACATGACTTCATACCCGCAGCATGCAAACCCTCAATCAATGCATTCGCCAACTCGGCGACAACAAGGGGATCGCGTCCGAATGATCGGTCGCCAATCACGCTGCTCTGACCGTAGTCGAGATCCAGCACCGGGGTAAAGGAAAAATCGACACCACATTCGCGCAGCTCGGATGCCAAGACATACCCCACCGCACGCGCGGTTTCCAGCGCCGACTCGGCATGCGCTACGTAGAGCTCGCCCAAGCGACGCATTGCTGGCAAACGCGTGAACCCCTCGCGGAAGCGCTGTACACGGCCGCCCTCATGATCCACCGCAATTAATAAACGAGGGGTGCGCAAGGCGTGAATCTCGGTACAGAGGGCAGTGAGTTGTTCACGTGACTTATAATTGCGCGTGAACAAAATGATGCCGCCGACTAAAGGGTGTGAGAGGCGCTCGCGATCGAGTTCTGTCAGCGCAGTACCCGCAATATCGATCATCACCGGCCCCAATGCCTGAGGTATCTGCGTTCCCTGCGGGCCAGCTGATGCGTGAATGGACTGACTCATGGCTGTTTTTCCAGGACAACAAATGCGATCGCGGTATCCCGCTCATCACTGATAGATAGATGGGCGATCAGGCGCCGTGCATTGATGTATTCAGTCAATGCATCTGAGAAGCTGAACAGCGGCTTGCCTAATGGATCATTGACGACTGCAATTGCAGTTAGCAAGGCGGGGGCCCGAATTCCTGTCCCGAGCGCCTTGCCCAACGCTTCTTTGGCCGCAAAACGCTTGGCCAAATAGCGAGCCGGATCTGCTGCTTTCTGACACCAAGAAATCTCTTCTGGGGCAAGTAGCTTGCTCAGTGCACGTTCGCCATGTCGCGCATACAAGGCCTGCATGCGTTCAATCGTGACGATATCAGTGCCGATGCCGTAAATCACTGGCCGCGCCCTGCCGCCTGAATGCACTGTAAAAAGCGCTGCACGGTGTCACGGTAACCAAATTCAAGGGCATCAGCGATCAAAGCATGCCCGATCGATACTTCCAGAACATTCGGCACTTCACGCAAGAAGTCGGTCAAATTGGCGCAGCTCAGATCATGACCGGCATTCACACCCAACCCCACGGACTGAGCCGCTTCAGCAGCAGCGGCAAACAGCGCCAACTGCGCGGCCTGTGCAGGGGTGCCATAGGCTGCGGCGTACGGTTCTGTGTACAACTCAACACGATCAGCCCCGACCTCGCACGCACTCGCGATGCATGCTGGGATTGCATCCATAAACAAGCTGACGCGCACACCCAGCGCATGGCACTCGTCAATCAAGGGCTTGAGTCGCTGAGCATCCACCGACATATCCCAGCCGTGATCCGATGTGAACTGCCCTTCGCTATCTGGCACAAAGGTGCATTGATGCGGGCGAACCTTGCGCACAAAGTCCATCAGGTTATGAAAGGGATTGCCCTCAATATTGAATTCCGCCTGCGGCCATTCTTTCATGAGCGCTGCCAAGGCATACACATCTGCCGAACGGATGTGTCGCTCATCAGGGCGCGGGTGGACGGTAATGCCATTGGCGCCGGCCTCAAGGCAGCAGGTCGCCGCGCGCACAACATTGGGAATGTCGAGATGGCGGGAATTGCGCAGCAGCGCAACCTTATTCACATTGACCGACAGTGCGGTCTTGCCGGAAGCAAGCATCACAGTTCCTGAAGTTCGACAAACACACGCCGTGATTGCAGCATCTGTCCGCCCAGATAATGGTTGAACAATTGTCGCATCAACATCTTGCTTTCAACCAAGGTGCGCGGATCGCTGTAATCGTCTGTGGCCAGATCGAGCAAGGTCTTGCCGCGAATCAGGGCCACGCCTTCGCGACCATTGGCGAGCACCGGACCACGTTCGACCAAGTAAAGATATTCACGCTCGGCTTCAACGGGTGAGCCGTCATTCACCTCTTCGTCGAGGGTCAGACCATAGCCCAATTCCTTGAGCAGAGTTTTCTCGAAACGGCGCAATTCAGGAGCATCGCTGGCGCCATCGTTAGCCCCCTTGGCCAAGGCATCAAGTGCTTGTGCGTAGGCGCCAAAGAGCACTGGATGTGCATCCTCACGTGGAAGCAGCTTGAGCAACAGTTCGTTAAGGTAGTAGCCCAGCATCAGGCAACGACCTTGCAGCAAGGGCACGCCGCCTAGCCACTCGGCTTTGGCGAGCGTTTTAACTTCGCCGGCGCCGAACCAGCCCAGCTCCAGCGGCTGAAATCCGATCAGCACCCCACGCAATGCAGAGCGCGGGCGCCGTGCGCCGCGCGCAAGCAAGGCCAGACGGCCATAATCACGCGCGAACACATCGAGGATCAGGCTGGTTTCACTGTACGGGTAGGCATGCAGCAGATACGCCTCCTGCCCGTCGACGCGCTGCTTGCCACTCATGCGCGATTACTCGTAGCCGAGCGTCTTAAGTGCGCGTTCGTCATCCGCCCAGCCGCTCTTGACCTTGACCCAAGTTTCCAGCCAGATCTTGCCACCGAACAGTCGTTCCATATCCTTGCGGGCATCTGTGGACATACGCTTGAGCTTGTCTCCGCCCTTGCCAATGACCATGGCCTTGTGGGCCTCCTTGTCGACAATCACAGCGGCATGAATGCGCCGTAGCTCGCCTTCCTGTTCGAATTTTTCGATCTCAACGGCCATACCGTAGGGCAACTCTTCACCCAGACTACGGAATAACTTTTCCCGCAAAATTTCTGCGGCGAGGAAGCGTTCGGAGCGATCAGTAATGTCGTCCGGATCAAATACGGCTGGTGCTTCCGGCAGGTACTTGCGCGTTGCTGCCAACAACTCACGTAAGCCTAGGCTGCGCTCTGCGCTGATGGGAATCAGCTCGGCAAACGCATATTCCTGATTGACCTGTGCCAGGAAAGGCAGGAGCTGACCCTTGTCGGCCAGACGGTCGATCTTGTTCATAACTAGGATGACGGGCACGCCTTCCGGCAGCAGCTTGACCAGCTCGCGCTCTCCCCCACCAAAGCGCCCTGCCTCAATCACCAGATAGATCACATCCACATCTGCCAGCGTCTGGGTGACGCTGCGATTCATCAGCCGGTTCAGTGCGTTCTTATGCTTGTTCTGAAAGCCGGGGGTGTCGACAAAAATGAACTGGCTTTGCACATCAGAGAAAACACCGGTAATGCGGTGGCGCGTGGTTTGCGCTTTCTTTGAGGTAATACTGATCTTGGCGCCGACCAGATGGTTGGTCAGCGTTGACTTGCCCACGTTGGGGCGGCCAATGACGGCAATAAAGCCGGTGTGAAATGCGGTCTCGCTCATGCCGGCTTACCCTGAATCAGCGCAATAGCTGCCTGTGCGGCTTCTTGCTCGGCGGCGCGGCGGCTACTACCACTCCCGGTCGAGCGAACCTTCAGGTCAGCAACATTGCATTCAACTTCAAACTTCTGCGCATGCGCCTCACCATGGGTCGAGGTCAACACATACACAGGCAAGCCCAAATGCTTACCCTGCAGAATTTCCTGTAATACGGTTTTTGGATCTTTGCCTGTGTTGCGCGGATCAATCCCCTCGAACAGTTGGGTGTACTGCCCGACAATGACTCTTTCTACCTCTGCGAAACCACCATCCAGAAAGATGGCACCGAGCGTTGCTTCAAAAGCATCCGCAAGAATCGAAGGGCGGCGAAAACCACCACTTTTGAGCTCGCCTTCACCAAGCCTAAGGTAATCACCGAGATGCATGCGATCTGCCACCTGATGCAAGGTATCCTGTCGCACCAGATTGGCACGCAAGCGCGACAAATCACCTTCTCTCAGGCTTGGAAAGCGTGCATAGAGCTGCGCTGCGATGACGCAGTTGAGCATGCTGTCGCCGAGAAACTCCAGTCGTTCGTAATGCGGAGTGCCATAACTGCGATGGGTCACGGCCTGCTGTAACAAGCTGCGCTCATTGAACTTGTAGCCCAGTGCGCGCTCAAGCAGGTGGAGTTGCAGTTGCATTACTTGGCCGAGCTCCCCTCGAACTCAATCAAGACGCTGATGTTCTTCAGTAGATGGACTTTACGTTCGTAGGCAAACCCGACAACGATCTGGTTGCCATCCTTGGTGACATCAAGATCGGCACTGGTCAGCCCCTTGATATGATCTATCTCGGCACGACGCTCGAACCCAAGCCGAACATCAGCAACCGTCGCATCAGGCTTGGTGTTCACCTCAGCAGCCACTACCTTGACGATATTTTGGACCTTGAAGTATTCGATGTACTCAGGCGTGAGTTTCAGTCCAAGCAAAGCAACCGCGCCCACCAGCACAAGAATCATCAACAACTTCGAGATCGCCATCCCGCACTGCTGTTTGTAACCTGCTTTGCTCATGCCTGTCCCCTTCTAGTGAAAACTGCCTAAGCGCTTGAAATCGAACGACGGCCAACTGAACCAGATGAAGAACGCCTTGCCGACAATATTCTCATCCGGCACAAAGCCCCAGAAGCGACTGTCCTGTGAGTTGTCGCGGTTATCGCCCATCACAAAATAATGGCCGGCTGGAACTTCGCAGCTCACACCATCAGTATTGTATTGACAATTATTGCGGTAGGGATAGCGAAAGTCATTGTCTCGCTTCACATAAGAGGGAGATTCGGACTCAATCAGGATTTGATGTTCCGTCTTGCCTAGCGTTTCAGAATAGCGTGGGACATATGCCAAGCCCGCTTTCATGAAATCATCTACTTGCTGAGTAGGCACGTCGACACCATTGATGGTCAAGCGCTTGTTGCGATACACCACTCGGTCACCTGGCACGCCCACTACGCGCTTGATGTAGTCCAGCGACGGATTTGGCGGGTAGCGGAATACGATCACATCACCCCGTTCCGGATGATTGATTTCAACCACCTTTTTGTTGAGCACAGGCAAACGGATGCCGAAGGTGTACTTATTAACCAGAATGAAATCGCCCACGAGGAGCGTTGGGATCATGGAGCCCGACGGAATCTTGAACGGCTCAACAATGAAGGAACGCAGAAAAAACACCGCGACAATGACCGGGAAGAAGCTCGCACCCCACTCCACCCATAACGGCTCCTTGTCTCCTGGGGCACGCAGCTTGCGGAAGTGGAAATGATCGGCAGCCCACAACACACCCGTTGCCAGGCACAGCACCAGCAGAATCAAGGCAAAGTTCATGCTTATTTATCCCCCACGCGCAGCACAGCCAAAAAAGCATCCTGCGGGATTTCAACACGGCCAACTTGCTTCATGCGCTTCTTCCCTGCCTTTTGCTTTTCAAGCAGCTTTTTCTTACGGCTGATGTCACCGCCATAACACTTGGCCAACACGTCCTTGCGCATAGCCTTGACGTTTTCACGAGCCACAATGGTCGAGCCGATGGCCGCTTGAATCGCCACGTCGTACATTTGACGCGGAATCAGTTCGCGCATCTTGGCAGCCAGCTCACGGCCACGATACGGTGCATTCGCACGGTGCACGATCAGCGCCAAAGCATCGACCTTGTCACCGTTGATCAGCACATCCAGCTTGACCACATCGGCAGCTCGATATTCCTTGAACTCGTAGTCCAGTGAGGCGTAGCCACGCGACACCGACTTCAGCTTGTCAAAGAAGTCCATCACCACTTCGGCCATCGGCATCTCGTAAGTCACCTGTACCTGACGGCCGTGATAGGCGAGATTGACCTGATTACCTCGCTTCGATTCGCACAGCGTGATCACTGAGCCGAGATAGTCTTGCGGCACGAAAATCGTTGAGGTGATGATGGGCTCGCGAATCTCTTCCATCTTCTGCACTTCGGGCAGCTTAGAGGGGTTCTCGACCTGAATCACCTCGCCGTCGCGCATCACCACTTCATACACCACCGTCGGTGCGGTCGTGATGAGGTCCATATCGAACTCGCGCTCCAAGCGCTCCTGTACGATTTCCATGTGCAGTAGCCCAAGGAAGCCGCAACGGAAACCGAAACCCAGTGCCTGCGAAACCTCTGGTTCGTATTGCAACGAGGCGTCGTTGAGCTGCAACTTTTCTAGCGAGTCACGCAGGTTCTCGTACTGATTCGACTCGACCGGATACAAGCCGGCGAACACTTGCGACTTGATTTCCTTGAAACCCGGCAACGGCTCGGCAGCAGTCTTATCGACGGTCGTAACGGTGTCACCCACCTTGGCAGCCTTCAGTTCCTTGATGCCGGAGATGATGAAACCGACTTCACCTGCTGAAATCTGCGGACGCTGAACGGACTTCGGTGAGAACACACCCACCTGTTCACACAGGTAGGTTGCACCCGAGGCCATCAGACGAATTCGTTCCTTGGCCTTGAGCGTGCCTTGTTTGACACGCACCAGCATGATGACCCCAACATAGTTGTCGAACCACGAGTCGATGATCAGCGCTTGCAACGGTGCGTCTGGATCACCCTCAGGGGCAGGAATTCGTGCAATGACAGCTTCAAGGATGTCATCAATGCCCATGCCAGTTTTGGCTGAACATGGCACCGCATCGGTGGCATCAATACCGATGACTTCTTCGATTTCTTGGCGGGCATTGTCAGGGTCGGCCGATGGCAAATCCATCTTGTTCAGCACCGGCACAACTTCCACACCCAGATCGAGGGCGGTATAGCAATTGGCAACAGTCTGCGCCTCGACACCTTGCGAGGCATCAACCACAAGCAATGCGCCTTCACAAGCAGATAGGCTGCGCGACACTTCGTAGGAAAAGTCGACGTGGCCCGGGGTATCAATCAGGTTGAGGTTGTAAATCTGGCCGTCGCGCGCCTTGTAGCTAAGCGCAGCAGTCTGGGCCTTGATGGTGATGCCACGCTCTTTCTCCAGATCCATGGAGTCGAGCACCTGGGCTTCCATCTCGCGATCAGACAGGCCGCCACAGCGCTGGATGATGCGATCAGCCAGCGTGGACTTACCGTGGTCGATATGGGCGATGATGGAGAAATTACGTATGTGTTTCATGCTGTGAAGGCGAAAAATCCAACAAAAAAGGTGCCGTAATCGACACCTTTCTGGGTCTGCGTCCGGAGACAGACAGTACCGGGCGGCCGAAAGGCCGGAATGCCCTGAATTCTAGCGGATTTCGGCCAGATAAGCACACACTGCCTCGGGCTTGAGGAAGTAGTGGCAAAGCTCGCGCTCGCCCGCCGATGCGCGCCCCGTGGTCAAGACAGGCACCAGCTCATCGTATTTCGCCTCAAGGGCCGGATCGGCATCAACATCGAGTATCTCGATGTCAAAAACCGATGTGCCACCCAGCCCATGGCGAAGCTCCTCTAGCTGCGCCAGCATGTCATGACACAAGTGGCAATACTCCCGCCAGTACAGGGTAAGCACCGGCATGCTTAATTGGCTTCCGCCCCTTCAGCCGTCTTGTTCGGAACGGCCTTGATGGTCACGAACAGCTGATTTTCACCACGCCTCACCCATAACGTGATGGTTTCATTGCGATCGACCTTGGTAAGCAGGGTATTGAATTGCTCAACCGTGGTCAGCTCGGTCTGCACACCCTTCAAAACAATGGCGCGGATCAGGTCGCCGGGGCGCAGATCGGTACGCGCGCCGCCATTCCGCACATCATCCACCAGCAAACCACCCGTGATACCCAAGTTACGCCGTTGCTCTGGTGTCAGTTCGCGCAAGACCAAGCCAAGCCGGTTTGCTGCCGCCGGAGCACGCCCTTGGCGCTTAGCGTTACTCGCGCCCTTGTCGTCGACCTGCATTTCGCCAACTACGAGGCTCAAGTCGCGGGAGCTACCGGCACGCCACACCTGGACTGGCACCTTGCTGCCTGGACGCGTCAAACCAACGATACGTGGCAGATCGGAGGCCTGCAGCACCGGCTTACCGTCAAAGCGCTGAATCACATCACCGGGCTGAATGCCTGCCTTGTCGGCCGGGCCATTCTTTTCCACGGTATTAATCAAGGCACCGCTGGGCTTGCTCAGACCGAATGACTCGGCCAGCTCCTTGCTCAGGTCCTGAATGGAAACGCCCATGCGACCACGGCTGACTTTGCCATGCACACGAAGCTGCTGCTGGATGTCAAAAGCTAGGTCGATCGGGATCGAAAAGGCCAAGCCCATGTAACCGCCAGAGCGCGAGTAAATCTGGGAGTTAATGCCGACAACCTCACCCTTCATGTTGAAAAGTGGGCCACCCGAGTTACCAGGGTTGATTGCGACATCAGTCTGAATGAAGGGCACGTAGTTTTCATCCGGCAGTGATCGCCCCTTGGCGCTCACGATTCCGGCGGTGACCGTCTGCTCCAGACCAAATGGCGAGCCAATAGCAAACACCCATTCACCGACACGCAGCTTGTTGGGGTCACCAATTCGTACAACCGGCAGGCCGCTGGCATCAATCTTAAGCAACGCCACGTCGGTAAGACGGTCGGCGCCAATAACGCGCGCCTTGAACTCGCGCTTGTCGTTGAGCTTCACCACAACCTCATCGGCAGAGTCGATCACGTGCGCATTAGTCAGCACATAACCATCCGCACTGATGATGAAGCCGGAGCCTAGTGATTTGTTCTGATACTCACGCGGGACGCCCGGCATGGCCTGCTGGCGAGGGAAGAATCGCTTGAAAATCTCGAAAGCGGGGTCGTCCTGATCAAAAGGCAGGCCAGCACCTGCATTCGTGCGGATGACTTGTGTGGTGCTGACATTTACGACCGCAGCCCCCTGCTTCTCCGCCAGATCGGCAAAGTCCGGCAGGCTTTGCGCAATGCCCCATTGCATTGCGGTCGTTAAAAACAGACCAATAATCAGTTTTTTCATGAATGTCATGCCTCCATATTCATGCTTTAAGGATCAGCGTGGGGATGGTGGGCAGAGATTGATGAGAATTCTCAGGCAACGACCATTGCTTACATCAGTCACTTCATCAATCCTCATGCCAATAATCGGCATATAGGACTAGCTCTCGCAAATTCAAGTCATGGAGACAAAGGCCCCACTTCTCGCTAATAACTAATGTTTTTTACGCAGCTCGACCCCATCACCCACTCGCTTGACCGCGAGTGGAGGTACGTCACCCATGACTAGGATTTGGTGGCCGCCAACAATACGGCGGTATGCGTTGATCGCCCCCATATTGACGACTTGATTGTCAGCCTTGGGCACAGGCTCGCCCGTGGGTTCGATAAAGACGGAGATTGCCGCCAGCCCATCTGAAAAAACGAAATGCAAACTTTCAGGGCTATTTAACTTAACTTGGCGACGCATACCCGCAGTACGGCGGAAACCAGGCAGGCTGTTCTTGAATGACCAATTCCCCTCTTCCACTCTGCCACTCTCACGCGCGGCAACATGATGGACTTTCCAGTCTTCAGTGGTTTTAAGGCGAACGCGAATGCGTGAATGATCAGCCGGAATTCCGACTTTCAATTCGGTGAACACAAAACTTTCCAGCAACTCATGGCGGCCATCACTGAGGGTAGCCTTGACCAATAGCCCACTGGCATTATCGATCCAGAACTGATGGGCATAGCGATAACTGTCCTTAGGCTCTAGGATGATGGAGTGAGTTTCAAACCCGGCCACACGCGCGGAGGGGCCCCTAACGATGGCATAGTGATCACTCAAGTTGCCGAGTGACGCGGGCAAAATTGCTGGAAACGTCCCGCGTTCACTACGGCGCTCGATAAATACGGTGCGCGATTCAGGCATGTAGCAGATGACCTCATCGCCTTCACGCACGACTTCACGCGGGCTACCGTCAAGCACTTCGAGATGCTCGTACTCCTTACCACCATCAACAAAATGAGTGATCCGCGACGTTTCGCTGACATTCCCATGGCGGTACACAAAAACACCGCTGTAGTTTAGTTTGTGGGTAGCTTGCATGGCCTTGGCCAACGCTTGACTGGCATCAGCCTCACGCGCAACCACTACGCCGCAGCTCGCCAGCTGCAGCGCTGCAACTACAGCCAGCCTAACGACTCGCGCTCTCATCAACGCCCGCCCATTTCAACTGAAACCGTCTTGATGTAATGGGTAGCGCCTTGTACCGAGGCGCTAGGAGCATGCGTCTGGTGCGCGACCAAATAGGCCTGCAGATCAGCGCTAGCTAATTGCGCTGGCACCTGTGCAGAAACCGGGATTTGCGCCACTTCAGTCTCCTCGCCGGGGCGGCCAGACCAAGCCAATGCGGTGACCAACGTTATGCCAATAATTGAGGCCGCCATGGTCAGGGTCCGTTGCAATGGCTCAGGTTTACGGGCAGGAGGAGGCGCCAGTACTACCGGCTCTTCAAGCAAGACCTCCATCACCCGTGCGGTCATGTCGGCATCTAGGCGGGTATTACTGCGCAGGGCATCGCCGATCAGATGGTAATCACTCCAGTCCTTGCGATGATCCTCGCTACTTCGCAGGCGAGATAGGACCAGCTGGGCTTCTGCCTCATCAAGTTCACCGTCCATCAAGGCTGACAATTTCTCATTCATGATTCACCACCGTTTATCAGGTGCGGTATCCAGTAAGGGCCGCAACTTCAGTGCAATCGCTTCACGCGCACGGAAAATACGGGACCGCACCGTACCAATCGGACAATCCATAATCTGCGCGATTTCTTCGTAACTCAGGCCTTCGATCTCGCGCAGCATGATCGCCGACCTCAAATCCTCCGGCAGCGCGTCCATCGCGCTATTCACCGTTTCGCCAATCTGCTTCGACATCAGGACACGCTCTGGCGTATCCGCATCTCTCAGCAGCTCAGCATCATCAAATCCTTCAGCCTCTTCACTATCGAATCCGGTACTCGTCGGCGCACGCCGCCCCTGAGTTGCCAGCCAGTTCTTGGCCGTGTTCACGCCGATGCGGTACAGCCACGTATAGAACGCGCTTTCACCACGAAAGTTCGGTAAAGCCCGATAGGCTTTGACAAAAGCTTCCTGCGCAACATCCTCGACCTCGGCTGGGTCGCGTATCAAACGCCCGATCAGGCGTATCAGCTTGCGCTGATACTTGTTAACAAGCAGCCCAAATGCCTGCTTGTCACCTCGCTGAACACGTTCAACGAGCAGTTGATCCGCTTCACGGTCTCCCATGGCCTAAGATATTTTTTAAGTTTTATTTGAAAGGTCGAGTATACCCGACCTGACCAAGCCTCCCCCGAGCGCCTTGTCGCTAATGCCTTGCCTTGTAACTGACCGGGAGGTTCCGGTTAAGTTCATTCGGCATGGTATATTTTCAGGCCATTCCGCCCGCGTGGCCCCCTATTTTATGCACCACTTCGACGTCCTGATCATCGGCAGCGGCCTCGCCGGCCAGTCACTTGCGCTCCGCCTGGCACAACACCGCCGGGTTGCCCTTGTCAGTAAGCGCACCTTGTCAGATTCAGCCTCCGCATGGGCCCAAGGGGGGATCGCCGCGGTTCTTGACCCGGAAGACACCATCGCCGCCCATGTGGACGACACGCTGCTTGCTGGTGCGGGCCTGTGTGATGCTGACGCTACCCGCTTTGTGGTTGAAAACAGCAAGGCAGCGATTGAATGGCTGATCGAACTCGGCGTGCCTTTTACACCGGATAGTGAAACCAAGCTTGGCTTTCACCTGACACGCGAAGGCGGACACAGCGCACGTCGCATCATCCACGCCGCGGATGCAACGGGAGCAGCCGTGCAAACCACCCTAATCGAGAAGGTTAGACAACACCCGAATATCACCGTCTATGAGCGGCATATTGCGGTCGACCTGATCAATGCAAACCGAATCAAAGGTGGGGGCAGCAAGCGCTGCCTTGGGGCCTATGTGCTCGACATTGATGGTGATGAAGTTGTCACCATCGGCGCAACGCATACGGTTCTCTCCACGGGCGGCGCCGGCAAGGTTTACCTCTACACCAGCAATCCCGATACAGCGACCGGTGATGGCATTGCCATGGCGTGGCGCGCAGGCTGCCGGGTGGCAAACATGGAGTTCATCCAGTTCCACCCGACCTGTCTTTATCACCCGCATGCAAAGTCATTTTTGATCACTGAAGCCATGCGTGGCGAAGGTGGCATTTTGCGACTGCCTGATGGCACCCGCTTCATGCCCGATCATGACGAACGCGCCGAACTGGCGCCACGTGATGTGGTGGCCCGCGCGATCGACTTTGAAATGAAGAAGCGCGGTCTGGACTGCGTCTTCCTCGATATGACGCATAAGTCGGAAGCGTTCCTGATCGAGCATTTTCCAAATATTCATGCTCGCTGCCTAGAACTTGGCATCGACATCAGCAAACAACCTATTCCAGTTGTGCCAGCTGCCCACTACACCTGTGGCGGCGTAGTAACAGACCTGTCAGCTCGTACTGATTTGCCCGGCTTATATGCTGTCGGCGAAACCGCCTATACGGGGCTGCATGGTGCAAATCGTCTTGCCAGCAACTCCTTGCTCGAGTGCCTTGTCTTCAGCGCCGCTGCCGCAGATGACATTCTTGCTCAGGGTACGAGCGACGCAGCCATTCTGCCGGACTGGGATGACAGCCGCGTTTCGGATGCTGACGAGATGATCGTGATTTCACACAATTGGGATGAGTTGCGCCGCTTCATGTGGGACTACGTCGGCATCGTGCGCACGAACAAACGCTTGGAGCGCGCGCAGCACCGCATCCAACTGCTTGAGAAAGAAATCGACGACTACTACGCCAATTTCAGAATCTCAAACGACTTGATTGAGCTACGTAATCTCGTGCTGACCGCACATCTGATCATTCGGAGTGCGCAGCGGCGCCATGAAAGCCGCGGCCTGCATTTCAGTCTAGACTATCCGGAAACCCTCCCGCGCGCCATGGAGACGGTTATTCCCCCGCGCCAGAATTAACCGCATCTACTTGGCCAATACGCCAGCGTAACCAGAGTCGCAGATGACGGTGAGCACCTTCGCCTGCCACGCCATCCGAAAATATCAGCATGGACTGAGAGTGGTTAGATTTGTCACTCTGCAGATGCAATACGACTACCCACGGCCACACAAGAGTATCCGGACCGACCTCAAATGTGGACGGCTCGCACCCATCCTGTATCAGTACTAGCTTCCCATCTGCCTGCAAGAGGAATTGAGGCAACTGTCGTGAAGCAAGATGCCAGAAACGAAGGAACAAAAGGCTAATGCAGGCCAGCAAGATCAACTTGACGCTAACCGGCACCCCCAAAAGACAAACGGCCATGCCCGCAAGAGCATGGCCGCTGGCCAGAAATATGCAGTGAAAACGTGATGCCTTAAGTTGCAGCCTGAGTGGCAGCTGCATCACGCTGACCTTAGATACGCTTGAACGCCAGCGTGCCGTTGGTCCCGCCAAAACCGAAGTTATTCTTCAACGCAACATCAATCTTCATGTCGCGCGCGGTGTTGGCACAGTAATCCAAGTCGCACTCTGGATCCTGCTCAAAGATATTGATCGTTGGTGGCGAAATCTGATGATGCACCGCAAGTACGGTAAATGCTGATTCAAGACCACCAGCACCACCAAGCAAGTGGCCGGTCATCGACTTGGTAGAATTCACCACCAGCTTTTTGGCTGCATCACCAAATGCCAACTTGATAGCATCGGTTTCGTTCTTGTCGCCTAGCGGTGTCGACGTACCATGCGCATTCAGATATTGCACTTGATCCGGATTGACACCCGCATTTTGCAATGCTGCCAGCATCGAGCGACGGGGGCCGTCGGTGTCGGGTGCTGTCATATGGTAAGCATCACCACTCATGCCAAAACCAGCAAGCTCGGCATAAATCTTTGCACCGCGCTTCTTCGCATGCTCGTATTCTTCAATCACCAGAACACCAGCACCTTCACCCAGCACAAAACCATCGCGGCCAGTATCCCAAGGACGGCTGGCAGTTGCCGGATCATCGTTACGAGTGGAGAGCGCCTTGGCCGAGGCAAAACCACCGATCGCCAATGGCGTTACCGTAGATTCGGCACCGCCACAGACCATCACGTCAGCATCGCCGTACTCGATCATTCGGGCGGACAAGCCAATGGCGTGCAGACCCGTTGTGCAGGCTGTCACCACTGAAATGTTCGGCCCCTTAAGGCCGTGCATGATGGAGAGGTTGCCGGAGATCATGTTAATGATCGTGCCGGGAATGAAGAATGGCGAAATCTTGCGAGGACCACCAGCAGCATAGTCGACTTGAGTTTCCTCAATCATCGGCAAGCCGCCAATCCCTGAACCAATATTCACACCAATACGATACGCATTGGCTTCAGTCACCTCAATCCCGGAGTCCTTGATTGCTTGGACGCCGGCAGCTAAACCGTAATGGATAAAAGTATCCATACGGCGAGCTTCCTTCGGTGAAAGGTACTGGCCAACATCGAAATCTTTCACTTCGCCAGCGATCTGCGAGGAAAAGTTCGACGGATCAAAGCGAGTAATTCGACCAATGCCGCTCTTACCGGCAATGATGTTATTCCAGGCTTCCGTTACGGTGTTGCCGACCGGCGAGATGATACCCAAGCCGGTCACGACGACTCTGCGACGTGACAAGGTCTACTCCAGGACTAAACGAGGCTTACTTCGGGTTCTTGGTGATGTAGTCGATCGCCTGCTGAACGCTGGTGATCTTTTCGGCCTCTTCATCGGGAATTTCGCACTCGAATTCCTCTTCCAGTGCCATCACCAGCTCGACGGTGTCGAGCGAGTCAGCACCCAAATCATCAACAAACGAGGACTCGTTCTTGATATCGGCTTCATTGACGCCCAGTTGTTCAGCGACGATCTTCTTGACACGTTGTTCGAGGTTGTCCATCTATAACTCCTTCCCTGAGTCGGGTGTGTTAAAAAACTTTTCTATTCTAACAGAAACGATTTATGTAACTGCGTTGTCATGCGATCCGCAAACCCGGATCAAGACATGTACATGCCACCATTTACATTGATCGTTTCACCAGTAATGTAGGCTGCTGCGGGGCTAGCCAGAAACGCCACCGTTGCAGCAATCTCTTGCGCCGAACCAAGACGACCCAGCGGGATCTTCTGTTGTAGTGCTTCTTTTTGTGCATCAGCAAGACCGCGGGTCATGTCGGTATCGATAAAGCCGGGCGCAACACAATTTACGGTGACATTGCGACTGCCCAGCTCTTGCGCCAACGCACGACTCATACCTGCAACACCAGCCTTGGCAGCAGCGTAATTTGCCTGCCCTGGATTTCCAGCTTCACCAACGACAGAAGTAATGCTGATGATACGGCCACTACGTGCCTTCATCATGCCGCGCATGACCAGCTTGCTCATGCGGAACACGGCCTTGAGATTGGTGGAAATCACGTCGTCCCACTCCTCATCCTTCATGCGCATAGCGAGGTTGTCACGTGTGATGCCAGCGTTATTGACCAGAATGCCAATCGCGCCATATTTCTTTTCGACTTCAGCAACAAACGCCTCAGCGGCGTCAGCATCCGTCACATTGAGTACAGCGCCCCAGCCTGCCACACCAGCCTCATCAAGCCCTTTCTGAATATCGGCTGCGCCTGTTTCAGAGGTTGCGGTGCCAATGACGGTTGCGCCTTGCGCACCCAGCTCTAGGGCAATCGCGCGGCCAATACCACGCGAGGCGCCTGTCACCAAAGCAATTTGTCCAGTCAGTGTTGCCATGGATTACTCCTTGATCGCTGCGACTGCAGCTTCGATACCAGCAAGATCAGCCATTGCGCCACCACCCAATGTATCGACACAACGCTTGCTCAAGCCAGCCAGGACCTTACCTGGGCCACACTCATAGACTGCGGTTACGCCTTGGGCTGCCATCAACTGCATGGTTTCAACCCAACGAACCGGCGCAGCGGCCTGACGGACGAGTGCATCCTTGATGCGCGCAGGATCGGTTTCGATAGCAACATCGACGTTGTTGATCAACGGAATTTGCGGCGCATTGAACGTGACGGTTTCCAGCTTAGCCTTGAGTTGATCAGCCGCAGGTTGTAAGAGTGCCGAGTGGAACGGTGCTGAGACTGCCAGAATCACGGCACGCTTGGCACCGGCAGCCTTGCACGCATCAGCGGCGCGTTGTACAGCAGCCGCATGACCTGCAATCACAGTCTGCTTGGGCTCATTGAAATTTACAGCCTGTACCAGCTCACCCTGGGCTGCATCAGCACAGGCCGCCTTTACAGCCTCAGCATCCAGACCGAGGATAGCTGCCATCCCACCAACACCGGCAGCAACGGCGCCTTGCATTGCCTGCGCACGGAACTCGACTAGGGGAACGGCATCAGTGAACTTAAGGACGCCAGCAGCAACCAGCGCGGAATACTCACCCAAACTATGACCAGCCACGATGGCAGGGGCTGAGCCACCCTTTTCAAGCCACAGGCGGTACGCCGCAATGGCTGCGGTCAACATCAGTGGCTGGGTATTGACAGTCTGCGAGAGTGCCTCAGCAGGACCATCGGTCGCCAGTTGCCATAGATCACGACCCAGCGCAGCAGACGCTTCGTCAAAAGTGTTGCGAATGACGGGGCTATCGCCATATGCGGCCATCATGTCCAGCGATTGAGAACCTTGGCCCGGAAATACCAGTGCAAATTTCATTGGGACTCCAGAAGAAAATTAGAAACGGAGTAGAACCGCGCCCCAGGTGAAGCCGCCACCGACGCCTTCAAGCAGGATGTTTTGACCACGCTGAATGCGGCCACTGCGGACGCCGACATCAAGCGCCAAGGGGATAGAAGCACCCGAGGTGTTGCCATGTTGTCCGACCGTCAGGATGACCTTGTCCATATCCAAACCGAGCTTGCGCGCAGTCGATTGGATAATACGGACGTTGGCTTGGTGAGGTACTAGCCAGTCAATTTCTTCCTGCTTCACACCCGCGCTAGCAAGTGCTTCACCTGCCACTTCGGACAGCACTTTGACGGCAAATTTGAATACTGCCTGACCATCCATCTTAACGAAAGGTGAACCACATACCTGACCGCCAGCAACCTGACCGGGGGCATTGAGAATTTCGCTGTAGCTGCCATCCGCATGAATAGCGGTGGCCAGAATGCCAGGCTCGGTACTGGCCTCAAGAACAACGGCACCAGCACCATCACCAAAAAGAACGCAGGTCGTGCGGTCATTCCAGTCGACCACACGCGAGAACACTTCAGCACCGACGACCAGCACCCGCTTGTTCGAACCGGAACGAATAAACTTGTCCGCCAACGTCAATGCATAAACAAAACCACTGCACACCGCCTGCACATCAAGTGCGGGTGCGCCATTTTTCATGCCTAGCTTATTTTGCAGTAAGGCTGCGGTACTTGGGAATACCATGTCCGGCGTCGAGGTCGCAACAATGATCAGATCAATGTCTTCGACCTTACAATTAGACGCCTCAAGCGCGCGCTTGCTGGCCTCAAGCGCCAGATCGCTGCTGAATACGCCCTCTGGAGCATAGTGGCGGGCACTAATACCGGTACGTTCAACAATCCACTCATCGGATGTCTCAATACCGCGCGCAACCAGATCGTGATTGGAAACAGGATCACCGGGCAAATAACTGCCGGTACCCATGATGCGTGCATAGATAGTCATACAGAAGTTCCTTGCGCCATATGATGACTGGCGATGTGGGCTGCAATACGCTCGGGCAATTTATTGCGTGCAGCCTCAGCTGCACGCTCAAGCGCGCAACGGAAAGCCAACACATCAGCCGAGCCATGACTCTTTAAAACGATACCGCGCAGACCGAGGAGGCTTGCGCCGTTGTAGCGGCGGTGATCAAAACGACGCTTGAAGGCATTCAGCACCGGCATGGCCACCAGTGCAGCCAGCTTGCTCAGCAGGCTGCGTTTGAACTCTTCGCGCAAACCGCCAATGATCATCTGCGCCAGACCTTCGGAGGTTTTGAGCGCGACATTGCCGACAAAGCCATCACACACCACGACATCCGTCGTGCCCTTGTAGATGTCATTGCCTTCGACATTGCCGTAGAAATTGAGACCGCTTTCGCGCAGCAGCTCGCCAGCACGCTTAACGACTTCGTTGCCCTTGATGTCCTCTTCGCCGATATTCAGCAAACCAACACTGGGGTTGTCCTTGTGCTCAAGCGCGCTAACCAGCATGGCGCCCATGATGCCGAACTGCAGCAGGTGTTCTGGCTCACAGTCAACATTGGCACCCAAGTCCAGCATGTAGGTCTTACCCTTGGGATTGGGCAGAATCGTGGCAATCGCCGGACGATCAATACCAGGCAAGGTCTTCAGGACAAAACGGGAAATCGCCATCAGGGCGCCCGTATTACCGGCCGAAATAGCAGCATCGGCGGTACCATCCTTGACCAGATCAGCTACCACACGCATGGACGAGTCTTTCTTGTTGCGCATGGCCGACGCAACAGCTTCATCCATGCCGACAACCTCACTGGCATGACGAATGACCAAGCGCTCACCATAGGCGGCAGCGCCCTTCAAATGGGGTTTGATTGACTCTTCGAGTCCGACCAAAATCACACGGGCGCTGGCATCTTGAGTCAGAAACTCTAGCGCAGCTGGCACGGTCACTGAAGGACCGTGATCACCACCCATGCAATCGATCGCGAGCGTAACTGCCATCGCGGTATAAGCTTTTCAGGCAAAAGAAAAGGCGCGCCAAGCGCGCCTTTTCCAAAGCGAAAAAATTACTCGCCCTTGCTCTTCAAAACCTTCTTGCCACGATAGTAGCCATTCGGGCTGATATGGTGACGCAGGTGGGCTTCGCCAGTGGTCGGCTCAACGGCCAGCGGCGGGTTGGTCAGAAAATCGTGGGAACGATGCATGCCACGCTTCGACGGGGATTTCTTATTCTGCTGAACGGCCATGTTGCTACTCCTTTATAAACTTGATACGCACTGTGTCAGTGCCTGTTAAATCTGCCCGCCATACGGGGTGAGCAAGAAAACCTTGCCCTTAATCCTTAAAGCTATTTAGTGCTTCTTCAACTGCGCCAACATCGCAAATGGCGACGCAGCTTGTTTGTCGTCACCGCGCGCCAAAGGCGCGCAGTCAGTGTCATGCTTTGGTGCGATTGGCACCGCCAACAACACCTCTTCTTCAATCAAATCTGTCAGCAATTGCGCCGCATCAGCAGCAATGGCATCTGCGCCCAAGCGCAATGCACCATCTTCAAGCTCTTCATCAGGCCAAGGCTGGCCAGGTGCAATCACTTGCAATTCCGTTTCCAGCGCGATGGCAAAGGGCATTGACCCCAAGCAACGCTGACACGTCAGATCAAACTGCCCACTGACCGTAAGGCTGAGCCAACTGCCATCCTGACCCTGCCTGCCGCTAATAGCGCATTCCAACGCATTTTCAGCAGTGCCCTCAAGCAACTCCAGCAACCTTGGCAAGGCCGAAACCGGCACAAGCCCGGAAACCGAGCGCCCCTCACGGGCAAATTCCAACGTATCAAATACGAATCCGACCAGCGACCTGCTCATAGCTCATGCCAGACGGCAGCAATACGAAACACGCGATGTTATCATCCAATGACTTCACTCGTCAAATGAACCACATCCGTAAGAATCTTGCCGTGCTCCCTCTGATCCTAGCCTCCACTTCCCAGTTTCGGCGCGAACTTCTCTCCCGCCTACAAATTCCATTCACTGCAGTCGCGCCCAACGCGGATGAAACCGCCTTAGCAGGCGAAACACCCGCCCAAACAGCTGAACGCCTTTCAGAACTAAAGGCCCGCGCTATTGCTGCAAACCACCCTGCCGCCCTAATTATTGGCAGCGATCAAGTCGCCTATTTGGGTGAGCAACGCTTCGGTAAGCCAGGGAGCCGTGAGGATGCCACAGCTCAGTTGCGGGCCATGCGTGGAAATACGGTAGTTTTCCATACCGGTTTATGCCTGCTAAACACCCAGACTGGACATTCCCAGACTGTCGGAATCCCCACTGAAGTACGCTTCCGCCAGCTCAGCGACGACGAAATCGCCCGTTACTTGGACAAAGAAGACGCCTTAAACTGCGCTGGCAGTGCAAAATCCGAAGGCCTTGGCATCAGCCTGCTTGAGTATATGCGCGGCGACGATCCCAATGCACTGGTAGGTCTCCCCTTAATTGCGCTTGCCAACATGTTGCGCGCTGAAGGCATACAGCTGCCATGACCGCTCTTGCCCACGGCACGCTTTATTTGTTGCCGGTCGGCTTAGCCAGCCCCGGTGACACACCTGATGATTGGGAAGAATGGCTACCCGCCGCTACGCGTGAAACCGCATGCAGGCTGGAGCATTTTGTCGTAGAAAACGCCAAAACCGCTCGCGCAAGCCTAAAAGCATTGGGACATCCCACGCCGTTACGCGAGCTGCACATCCAAGAGTTGCCACCCACGCTCAGCGATGACACATTGTCAGGATTGCTGTCGCCAGTGCTGACCGGGCAGGATATTGGGCTAATGTCGGAGGCCGGCTGTCCAGCTGTTGCGGACCCTGGCGCTCTGCTTGTTCGCGCAGCCCACCAACTAGGAATTCGGGTCAAACCCCTGGTTGGCCCCTCCTCGCTGTTGCTCGCACTCATGGCTTCGGGGCTTGATGGGCAACGCTTTGCTTTCCATGGCTACCTGCCCTCCCGAGAGCCAGAACGGAGTAAGGCAATTCAAGCACTAGAGAAAGACTCGGCGCGACTACATCAGACGCAGCTTTTCATTGAGACGCCATACCGGAATGGGGCCATATTTCAGGCGCTGCTACAGACCAGCAAGCCAAATACCCGACTATGCGTCGCTAGTGACCTGACGCTCGAAGGCGAGAGCATCATCACACGGAGCATCGCTGACTGGCGCAAATCTACAGCGCCCGCCATCGATAAACGACCAACGGTATTTTTACTCTTGGCGCAGACCTAGCGCAGCTCGATGCGCCCCAGCAGGCGCACTGCACTGTCTGCCATATCCGCCCCAAATTGCTTCGCAATCCGTTCGGCAAAGTTTTGCTTCATCGTGAAATCGCGAACGTGCTCAACCTTCACCACGTCACGCGCCACGCTTTCGACTGTACCAAAGCCATCAGCCAAGCCCAATTGAACACTTCTCGCACCTGACCACATCAGGCCTGAGAACATTTCTGGGGTTTCCTTCAGGCGCTTGCCTCGCCCTTTACGGACTGCATCAATAAATTGCTCATGAATCTCACCGAGCATTTCCTTGGCATAGACTTTCTGCTTAGCGTCCTGGGGTGAAAAGGGGTCAAGGAAGCCCTTATTTTCGCCGGCCGTCAGCAGTCGCCGCTCCACGCCGAGCTTGTCCATCGCACCAGTAAAACCAAAGCCATCCATGAGCACGCCAATCGAACCAACAATACTGGCCTTATCAACGTAAATATTGTCAGCCGCCGCGGCAATGTAATAACCGCCTGATGCACACACATCCTCTACCACCACGTGTAGAAGAACTTCTGGATGTTTTGCTCGCAGGCGCCGAATCTCGTCATAAACAATACCGGACTGAACCGGGCTACCGCCAGGACTGTTGATGCGCAACACCACGCCCGCAGTATTTTTGTCATCAAAAGCACTCTGTAACGAGGCAACAATGCTATCCGCACTTGCCTCACCCTTTGCCTGAATCACGCCATTAAGCTGGATCAGGGCGGTATGTTTCTGGCCATCGCCCATTCCCTCGCCTGAGCCAAAGCCAAAGCCAAGGAAACTGACCAGCAATACCCCCACATAGGTAAAGCCCAAAAGCTTGAAGAAAATTCCCCAGCGGCGGCGCGATCGTTGCTCTGCGAGTCCATCCAGAGCGATTTTCTCGAGCACCTTGCGCTCCCAATCAGGCGGCATTTGCGAATGTTCAGACATGGTTCGTGTGCTTCATGAAGTCAGATAAACAAGGCCATCGCGTTCTACTACCCCAAGCGGCTGCAGGCCTTTGCCGCTGCAGCGCCCGCCCATGCAACGCCCTGAATCCGGGGCATACAGGGCACCATGAGTAGCGCAGATCAAGTATAGCCGCGAATGATCGAAGAACTCTCCCTGCTGCCAATCAAGCTGCACCGGCACATGCGCACAGCGATTCAGGTAGGCATGGACTTGTCCGTTATAGCGAACAGCAAATGCAGGACTCGCCACGCCATACCAAGGCAACTCAAACCGCACGCCCATGCCACGCTCCTGCAGCTCATCACTGCGACAGACGACTTGCCCACACGCTTCCACCGTCAGGCCACCTGCCTTAGCCAATGGGTGAGCTCATCGATGCTATCCACACAGCCCACGCTGGCTTCAGCCACCAAGGCATCACGGGGATGCGCGCCATAACTGACGGCCAGACTATGTGTACCAGCATTTCGCGCCATCAGCAGGTCATGAGTAGTGTCGCCAATCATCAGCGTTTTTTCTGGGGGCACAGCAAATGCATCCATGAGCTCAAGCAGCATCTGCGGGTGTGGCTTGGAGTGGCATTCATCCGCGCAACGCGAATCATGAAAAATCGGACCAAGGCCGCTGTGCGCAAAGGCACGATCCAGACCTTTTCGGGTTTTTCCCGTCGCAACTGCCAACATATAGCCATCATTGGCTAATGCATCTACCAGCTCGTTGGCGCCCTGAAACAATACAAGCTCGTGATCACGGGCGAGATAGTGGTAGCGATAACGCTCAGACAACGCACGGTAATGCTCAGAGGTCAGATCGGGCATGGCGTATTGCAATGCTTCCTGCAGTCCCAGCCCAATAATGTGCCGCGCACGTTCATCACTGGGCGGAGCGACACCAATATCCACTGCCGCTGCTTGCAAGGCAGTCACAATTGCCGCAGCCGAGTCCATCAGGGTGCCATCCCAGTCGAACACAATCAGATCAAACTGCTTCACCGTAATCCTTTTTGTCATGCAGATCGAGGCGGCGAATGAACTCAGCCAACTCCTGCGGTAGTGGCGCCTCAAGAGCCAGTGATTCACCGCTGACCGGATGCTTCAAGTCGAGCTTTGCGGCATGAAGAAACATACGCTTCAGGCCCAATCGCTGTAATTCCTTGTTCAGGGCAAAGTCTCCATACTTGTCATCCCCAAGCAGTGGGAAGCCGGCATGGGTGAGATGCACGCGAATTTGATGGGTGCGCCCGGTCTTCAGCTCAACCTCCACTAGACTGAAATAACCTTGCCCAGTGCGCCAGCGCTTCACGAGACGCACAATGCTATGGGCGCTCTTACCTTCAGAATCCACGCGCACACGGCGCTCGCCATTTTCAATCAAATACTTATACAGAGGCTGGCGGATATGCTGAGACTGATTGAGCCAGCGCCCCTTAACCAGGGCGAAATAACGCTTACCCATCCCGCCTTCACGAAACTCATCCTGCAAGCGCACCAAAGCCGAGCGCTTCTTGCCAATAATCAGCAAACCTGATGTTTCACGATCAAGGCGATGGGCTAGCTCAAGGAACTTGGCTTGGGGGTAGGCACGCCGTAACTGTTCTATCACCCCGAAGCTGACGCCACTCCCTCCGTGCACAGCGACCCCAGCGGGTTTATCGATGACGAGGACTGCATCATCTTCAAAAACCACCGGAAATTCACGGGCTGGTGCGACGGGCTTATCTTCCCGCTGAGCCACCCGAATCGGCGGCACGCGCACCTGATCTCCGAGTTGGAGTCGATAATCTGCTTGAATCCGACCTTTATTTACCCTGACCTCACCACTCCGCAAAATGCGATAGATGTGACTGTGCGGCACTCCCTTGCACATTTTCAGAAGGAAATTATCGACTCGTTGCCCTGCGGAATCCTCCCCGACTTCAAGCCAGGTCACCGCATCTTTGCCTAAACTACTCATGTGCCATATAATAACAGCCGGTTAGCCATCCTGATGGTTGCGTGCCCGACGGCCCGAAGTGGCGTCGGTGGCGACACCCTCAAGATGTTGTTTTGGCTTTACCTGAGAGCGCGTTCAAGTTCTTGCTCATTTCATCGAGCATGGAAGCGCTCCCTGACCAAGACATAACGAGTGATGTATTCTGGCGAGACAGCCTCTTCTCCCTGCGCGGTGATGCACCGCAGCAATCGGAAAAACAGGCGGGATTTCCTGAAGTTGTTCCACTCGTTTGCAAACCCGGCAGGTTGCTAGCCTGAATAAGCGACATTTATGTATGACCAGAAGTAAGCGTGGTCCTCAAATTCCATGCGATTCTCAGCCTCTGACTCCGCGCTATTGCGGCCCCCGGCTGGACTCGTGGTGATGGCCAACACTGCAGAACTGGTTATACCCAGGTAACTTAATTGTTGCGCGCTGTAACGGTACGAATTGATTGCGTCATGCGGCTGACATATCAGCGGCATGAAACAAAAGAAGACTGACAAACCTATTTAACCTCTGCCACGAGATGCAAAGCAACTCACATTACTTGCAGAAGAAATTGAACCGCCCGGAGACATATTTCCGCCGGTAAGGATTTGTCGTGCCGTTCCCGCGCGCGGGAGCACACATGAAACGCATGCTTTTTAATGCGACGCAGGCTGAAGAACTACGCGTCGCGATTGTTGATGGTCAAAAACTGATTGACCTCGACATCGAGTCAGCCAATAAAGAACAACGCAAGAGCAACATCTATAAGGCAGTCATCACCCGCATCGAGCCCAGCCTCGAAGCCGCCTTTGTAGATTACGGCTCCGACCGCCACGGTTTCCTCCCATTCAAGGAAGTTGCCCGCACCTACTTTAAGGAAGGTGTCGAGCCGAACAAGGCACGTATTCAAGACGCCCTTTCCGTCGGCCAAGAACTCATCGTTCAAGTCGAAAAGGACGAGCGTGGCAACAAGGGCGCAGCCCTCACCACTTTCATTTCCCTGGCTGGCCGCTATCTGGTCCTGATGCCGAACAACCCGCGTGGCGGTGGCGTTTCGCGCCGCGTCGAGGGTGAAGACCGCCAGGAACTTCGCGAAGTCATGGATCAGCTCGAAGTGCCACAAGGCATGAGCCTGATCGCCCGCACCGCCGGCATCGGCCGCAATGCCGAAGAGCTGCAGTGGGATTTGAACTACCTGCTGCAACTGTGGACTGCCATTGATGCTGCAGCGACTCCTCGCTACGTCGAAGGCTCCAAGAAGCCAGAGAACCCCGCACCATTCCTGATTTATCTGGAAAGCAGCTTGGTGATCCGGGCAATTCGCGACTATTTCCAACCTGATATCGGTGAGATCCTCATCGATACAGACGATGTGTTTGAACAAGCTCAACACTTCATGGGCGTCGTGATGCCGGGCAACGTGAATCGCGTCAAACGCTATCACGATGACGTGCCACTGTTCTCGCGCTTCCAGATCGAGCATCAGATCGAATCGGCTTATGTCCGTCAGGTCAATCTGCCGTCCGGCGGCGCCATCGTGATGGACCACACTGAAGCGCTGGTAGCAGTGGACGTCAACTCGGGACGCGCCACCAAGGGTAGCGACATCGAAGAAACCGCCTTCCGCACCAACCTTGAAGCTGCGGATGAAGTTGCCCGCCAACTGCGTCTGCGTGACTTGGGTGGCCTCATCGTCATCGACTTCATCGACATGGAAAGCTCGCGCAACCAGCGTGAAGTTGAAAACCGTCTGCGTGATGCACTGCACCACGACCGCGCCCGTGTCCAGACCGGCAAGATCTCGCGCTTTGGCTTGCTTGAGCTGAGCCGTCAGCGCCTGCGCCCAGCACTTGCTGAAACCAGCTACATCACCTGCCCGCGCTGTACCGGCACCGGCCATATCCGCAGCACTGAATCGGCCGCGCTGCACATCCTGCGCATTCTTGAAGAAGAAGCCATGAAGGAGAACACCGGCGCACTGCACCTGCAAGTGCCGGTCGATGTTGCCACCTTCCTGCTGAATGAAAAGCGCGTTGACATTGCGCGCATTGAAGTCCGTCACCGCATCAATCTGGTGATCGTGCCGAATCGTCATCTGGAAACACCGCAGCACGAAATCGTCCGCTTGCGTCATGACCAGCTCAATCAAGAAGGCTTGGGCCAACCCAGCTATCTGATGGCTGACGAGCAAAAGCATGTAGCTTATCAACCACCATCAGCACAGAACGAAGTACGCGCTGCGCGCCCTGAAGCTGCCGTCAAGGGCATCACCCCTGACCATCCGGCACCCATCGTTGAGTATCGTGCTGTGGAAGCCGCCCCTGCTTCTCAAGCGCAACAGCCAGGCCTGTTCAACAAGCTGTTTGGCTGGCTGCTTGGCAGCCCCAAGGAAACACCTGCAGCTGCCCCTGCGGCAAAAGAAAGCGCCTCCAAGCCTGCCCGCCGCGAACGTGGTGGCCGCAATGACAACCGCCGTGGCGGACGTGATCGCAACGAGAGCCGTCGCGATGGCCGCAATGCGGAAGGTCGCAAAGACGAGAATCGCGAAGGCACGGATCGCAAGGACCCAGAACGCAAGGAGCGCGGCGACAATCGCCAGCAAGCCAAGCGCGAAGAAGGCCAAGCCGAATCGGGCAACCAACAACGCCGCCAACGTGGCGAGCGAGGCGAACAACGCAACGAGACCCGCGAACCCCGCGAGCCGCGTGAGCAACGTGAACCACGCCCACCGCGTGAACCGCGTCCGCCCCGCAACGAAACACCTGCCAATGCTGACGCTCAAGCTGTAGACGCAAGCCAGACGATTGAAGCAGGTAGCGATGCTGCTCAACAAACGAGTACGGGTGAAGGTGGTCGTCGTCGCGGTCGCCGTGGCGGTCGTGGTCGCGGTGAGCGCCGTACGGATGGTCGCAATCAGGCTGCTGAAAACACCACCGAAGACAGCGTAATCGTTGCTGAACATGCGGTTGATGCGGCTGCCAACGTAGCAGAAGCGGCTGTACAAGCAGCACCTGCACCACACCCGGTCGCTGAAGCGGCGGTTGTCGCTCCGGTTGCCTCACCAGTTGTCTCACCTGAGCCTATTCAAGCGGTAGCGCCGGCTGCGCCGACCATTGAAAAGGCTGAACCTGCAGTTGTAGCCGAGCCGGCTGCACCCGTGGTTCAAGCCGCGCCAGTGCAAACACAACCTGCTGCGCCTATCGTTGTCGAAGCGCCAAAGCCAGCACCAGCACCCGCTCCAAAGCCCGTTGATTTGAGCAGTGCCGGTTTGGTGATGATTGAGACCAGCGTCAAGACCGCTGCTCCGGCCGTTCAAGAACCGCCAGTGCAGCTCGGCCGCAAGCCGCGTCCCGCTCCGGTCATCCCTGAAGAACCCCTGCAGATGGTAGAAACGCGGAATCACTAAATCATCAATGCAGCATTTGTAATCGCAAACGGCCAACCTTGTGTTGGCCGTTTGTCCATCTGAGACTCGCGCACAAAACTACAAACAAGAACTATTCACATTTATCTTTACAAATCCAGACAAATGCGATAAATTCTCATCTAGCCATCAGCATGTGTTGTAGGAAACATTGATGGACACTAGCAAGTCTGTGTGCCATCAAGCACAATGAATTTATTCATTAGTAAATATTGATTGAATGAGCCCTGCCCCTAGCCCAATGGAAGAGCGTGACCAGTCTTTGGGAAGTCAATCCGTCACTTCGGTGCAGCATGAATCGTCAAATATGACCGCCCTAGCCCTGGATTCCTCCTACTTTTCGCCGAAACCACTGAGCACACAAATGCCGTGGGTCGTAGGGGCAGCACTGGCGCATGCAGCAATCGTAGCTTTTGCTTTCCTGTTTTATCAAACACCGCCCCAAGCACCTGAGATTTTCAGCGTCAGTCTGCTGCCGATGAGCCCACCTGCGCCTACGCCACCTGCGCCTGCACCAAAGCCGCAACCAGTAATCAAGCAAGCGCAGCCTAAGCCAACTGTTGTGCCGAAGCCGGCACCAAGCACCAGTCAGACAGCGATCAGCCAAGCACAGCCGACACCCACCCAAGCCTCAACAGATGCGCCAAGTACTACAGCGCCAAGTGGTGCGGACAAGCCGAGCACAACAACAGCGGCCATCGTCCCAGCCCATGATGCGGCGTATCTGAATAATCCACGCCCGGTTTATCCCGCCATGTCACGCCGCCTCGGTGAAGAAGGCCGTGTGATGCTGGAAGTCCACATCAACGCCGACGGCATTCCAAGCAAAGTGACGATACATAAGTCATCTGGATTTCCCCGCCTAGACGACTCAGCATTTGAAGCTGTGAAACGTTGGAAATTTGCCCCTGCAAGGCGCGGTGGTGAAGCCATTGCTAGCGTAGCCATCGTTCCCATTCCTTTCGTTCTGGAGAAATAAACATGTCCGAATCTTTTAGCCTCAGCGCCTATTGGGCACAGGGAGATTTCGTCTCTCACGCCGTGGCCATCATCCTGATCATCCTGTCGATTGCCAGCTGGGCAGTGATTGGTGCCAAGAGCCTGCAGATCTTCCGCCTGCGTCGTCAATCGGCGCAGCTTGTCGAGAGCTTCTGGCAAGCCTCCAACTTTGAAGACGGCCTGATCCGCATAGCCCCGATCGAGCCGTTTGCCTTTGTTGCCCAGCGGGCTTCACAAGCCGTACGTCACTTCAACGACCACAGCACTGATCATCCCCACCTGGATGCGCATCTGTCGCTGGGCGAGCTGGTGACCCGCGCGCTGCGCCAAGGGATTGCTCGTGCCAGCAGCCAGCTGGAAAACGGTCTGACATTTCTCGCTTCCATCGGCTCCACAGCGCCTTTCATCGGTCTGTTCGGTACCGTGTGGGGCATTTACCATGCCCTCGCCACCATCGGCGCGACTGGCCAGGCCAGCTTGGATAAGGTTGCCGGTCCGGTGGGTGAAGCGCTGATTATGACGGCCGCTGGCTTGTTCGTCGCTATCCCTGCCGTGCTCGCCTATAACACCCTGAGCCGTGGTCTGCGCGTGATCAACTCAGAGCTGGATGCTTTCGCGACTGACCTGCACACCTACTTCACCACTGGCCGTGCAATCGCCACCACGCAAGGCAACGGCAAGCGCCTGACGGGAGTTCGCTAATGGCTTTCGGTAGTGGAGATTTCGGGTCTGGCAACAACCAGCCCATGTCGGAAATCAACATGACGCCGCTGGTCGACGTCATGTTGGTACTGCTGATCATCTTCATCGTCTGCGCACCGTTGATGACCCAGGCCATCAAGGTCGACTTGCCGCAAGTCGATGCTGCGGCACTTGATCAAAAGCCAGAGACGATCAAGCTCACGGTCAAGGCCGACGGCCAGACCTTCTGGGACGATGCAGCCGTCACACCAGCCGAGCTAAAGACGCGTCTTGAAAGTGCCGCGCAGGTAACCCCTCAGCCAGAGGTTCACCTCTCGGCAGACAAGGATGCACGCTACGAAAAGATTGCTGAAGTCATGGGCGCGACCCGTGAAGCGGGACTGGCCAAGTTTGGCTTTGTAACCAACCCGACCACTAGCAAGCGCTGAGGCAATTGTGATGTCTGCGGAAAGCAAAATCGTGGCTGAGCAAGCAGTAGTGACGTTGACGCCGGGCGACAACGGGCAACCGCCGCTCGTCACGACCGCTCAACTGTTCAAAGATCAGAACACCTTGCGCATTGCCCACGAAGGCAACCTATACCTGCTGCGCATCACGCGCGAAAACAAACTGATCCTGACGAAATAAACCAACTCAGGCCTTGTGCAACAGTGTTTTCACAAGGCCTGTAGTTGCAGCTTCCAGCAAATCAATCACCTGCTCAAAGCCTGCTGCTGGGCCGTAATAAGGGTCTGGCACCTCGCTGTAACCAAGCTGCGGTGCAAACACCATCATTGCATGCAGCTTGTGCTGTAAACCCACCGGACACGCCGCTTGCATCAAGGCTAAGTGCCCCTCATCCAACGCAATCAGATAATCGAAACGCTCGAAATCCTCACGCGTGATTTTGCGTGCGCGAATCGTGGAAAGGTCATAGCCGCGGCGAGCGCCGGCTTTGACCGAGCGCGGATCAGGCGCCTCGCCGATGTGATAACCATGCGTGCCGGCTGAATCCACCACCACATCAAGCCCTTGTTCCTTTGCATGTTTGCGCAAGATAGCTTCTGCCGTTGGAGAACGACAGATATTGCCGGTACAGACAAACAATACCCGCTTCACTGCAAGCTCATGCCTCGGGGGCAAGCGGGGCATCATGGGCTTCGCCGCCGAACAGAAGCGCCTTCAGCTTGGCTAATTCATCGCGTGCCGCTGCCGCCTCTTCAAACTCAAGATTCTTGGCATGCTCGTGCATGGCCTTTTCTAGCCGCTTGATCTCCTTGGAGATCGCTTTCTCGCTCATGGCTTCATAGCGTGCTGCAGCCTCGGCCACCTTCAGTTCGCGCTTGCCATCCTCTTCTGAATACACACCATCAATAATGTCCTTGATGCGCTTGTGTACGCTCTTAGGAGTGATCCCATTCGCTTCGTTAAACGCAATCTGCTTGTTGCGGCGGCGCTCGGTTTCGCCAATAGCCTTGGCCATTGAGTCAGTCATGCGGTCGGCGTAAAGAATTGCGGTGCCATTCAAATGGCGCGCGGCGCGGCCAATGGTCTGAATCAATGAGCGGAAGGAACGTAGGAAGCCCTCCTTGTCTGCATCCAGAATCGCTACTAGTGAGACTTCTGGAATATCCAAACCTTCGCGCAGCAGATTGATGCCAATCAGCACATCAAATTCGCCCAGACGTAAATCTCGCAGGATTTCTACCCGCTCTACCGTATCGATATCCGAGTGCAGGTAACGTACCTTGATACCGTTCTCAGCAAAGTATTCGGTTAACTGCTCAGCCAGCTTCTTGGTCAGCGTTGTCACCAGCACACGCTCATTCTTGGCAATGCGCAGCTTCAGCTCACCCAGTAAATCATCCACCTGCGTAATGGCCGGGCGAACGATCACGGTTGGATCAACCAGCCCCGTCGGGCGCACCACCTGCTCAACCACTTGCCCTTGCTTTTCTTCTTCATAAGCAGCTGGCGTGGCCGAAACAAACACAGTCTGCGGCATCAGCTTTTCAAACTCGTCGAATTTCAGCGGCCGGTTATCCAGTGCCGACGGCAAACGGAAACCGTAATTGACAAGGTTTTCCTTGCGCGAACGGTCGCCCTTGTACATGCCACCGACTTGCGACACCGTCACATGCGACTCATCGATAAATAGCAACGAGTCGGGCGGCAGATAGTCAATCAATGTGGGTGGTGCATCGCCCGCCTTGCGGCCAGACAGATGGCGTGAGTAATTTTCAATGCCCTTACAGAAGCCCAACTGATCGAGCATTTCAAGGTCAAAGCGGGTGCGCTGCTCAATGCGCTGACACTCCACTAGCTTCTGTTCCTCGGTGTATTGCTTCACACGATCACGCAGTTCCTGCTTGATCGCCTCGATCGCACGCACCACCGTACTGCGTGGCGTGACGTAATGGCTGGAGGGATAGACGGTAAAGCGACCTAGCTTCTGGCGGGTATGCCCGGTGAGCGGATCAAACAGCGCGAGCGATTCAATCTCGTCATCAAACAAGGTTACGCGCAACGCGTGATCCGCGTTTTCCGCCGGGAAGATATCAATGACATCGCCCCGCACGCGATACATGCCACGGCTGAACTCAATGTCGTTGCGGTCGTACTGCATCTCGCTGAGGCGGCGAATGATGTCGCGTTGTCCTGCCTTCTCGCCTTGGCGCAGATGCAGCACCATACTGTGATAGTCGGCAGGGTCGCCGATACCGTAAATCGTCGAGACCGAGCCAACGATGATGACGTCACGGCGCTCCATCAGGCTCTTGGTCGCCGACAAGCGCATCTGCTCAATGTGCTCGTTAATCGCGGAATCCTTCTCGATGAAAAGGTCACGCGATGGCACATAGGCCTCGGGCTGGTAGTAGTCGTAGTAGGACACAAAATACTCGACTGCATTCTCCGGGAAGAACTCGCGGAATTCAGAATACAGCTGCGCCGCCAAGGTCTTGTTGGGCGCCAGCACCAATGCTGGCCGGCCCAACCGGGCAATCACATTGGCCATGGTGTAGGTCTTGCCCGAGCCCGTCACACCGAGCAGGGTCTGGTACATCAGCCCGTCCTCAATCCCCTCGACTAATTGATTGATAGCCGTGGGTTGGTCTCCAGCCGGCGGGAATGGCTGGAACAGCTTGTATGGACTATTGGGAAACTCGACGATCACGGGTAAAATGCCGGGCTGTTTCAACCCACGATTCTAGCCGACTTCCCTTAGGAAACCGCCCAATGAGCGCTACTCTGTTCGCCAACGTAGAAATGGCACCGCGAGACCCAATTCTGGGCCTGACTGAAGCATTCAATGCCGATACGCGCGCCACTAAGGTGAATCTAGGGGTGGGCGTGTATCAAGACGCCAGCGGCAAGCTCCCTCTACTTGGCGCCGTCAAGGCAGCCGAAAAGGCACGCGTCGACGCCACGCCAGCACGCGGCTACCAGCCCATTGAAGGTTTTGCTGGCTACAACCAAGCCGTGCAAAAGCTGCTGTTCGGTGAAGGCTCACCCATCATCAGCGAAGGCCGCTGCATCACTTTCGAAGCCTTGGGCGGTACGGGCGCCCTCAAGGTTGGCGCCGACTACCTGCGCCGCCTGCTGCCACAAGCCAAGCTTTACATTAGCGATCCAAGCTGGGAAAACCACCGCGCTGTTTTCGAGACCGCCGGCTTCACCGTTGAAACCTATGCCTACTACGATGCCGACACCAAGGGTGTTGCCTTCGACAAGACCAAGGCAGCACTGAATGCCATGGCCGAGAACAGCATTGTTCTCCTGCACGCCTGCTGCCATAACCCTACTGGCGCTGACCTGACCACAGATCAGTGGAAGGAAGTTGTTGCCATCTGCAAGAGCAAGGGTCTGGTTCCTTTCCTCGACATGGCCTACCAAGGCTTTGCCGACAGCATTGATGAAGACGCTATCGCCGTTAAACTGTTCGCAGAGTCCGGCTTGCCCTTCCTGATCGCCAGCTCCTTCTCCAAGTCCTTCTCGCTCTATGGTGAGCGTGTTGGCTCGCTGACCCTCGTTACCACCAGCAAGGACGAATCTGCCCGCGTGCTGTCGCAAGTCAAGCGTGTGGTCCGTACCAACTACTCCAACCCGCCCACCCACGGTGGCGCGTTGGTAGCCGCCATCCTCGCCAGCACTGAGCTGCGTAAGCAATGGGAAGACGAGCTCGCTGAAATGCGCGACCGTATCCGTGCCATGCGCACTGGCTTGGTTGAGAAGCTCAAGGCCGAAGGGGTGGCTCGTGATTACTCCTTCGTCATCAAGCAACGCGGTATGTTCAGCTACACCGGTCTGTCGTCCGCACAGGTCGATCGCCTGCGCGACGAATTCGGCATCTACGCGGTTGGCACGGGTCGCATTTGTCTCGCAGCACTTAATGAAAAGAATTTGGATTACGTGGCCAAGGCCATCGCCGCTGTAGAAAAGTAATAAATCAGCGCGCCACAGCTGTACTGCGGCGCGCTATCTCCCTGAAATGGAAACGCAAATATTTCGGGGAAAACTTTAAAGGCTTTTTGCATGAAAAGCCTTGCCGTAAGGGCGGATGTCCTCTATAATTCGCCCCACTTTGTTCCTCGATAGCTCAGTCGGTAGAGCGCCGGACTGTTAATCCGTAGGTCCCTGGTTCGAGCCCAGGTCGGGGAGCCAAATAATTCAAGCAAAAGGCCCACTTCGGTGGGCCTTTTGCTTTTGTGCGTTGGTAAGACTTAGTATCGGGTTAGTTCAACAACCCGGCTTCCAACATGTCACGCGCTCACCTGCCCCGCTTTCTACATGGCCTGATCATCGGCCTCACAACCCTTATCGCCGGGTGCGCAACAGCGCCGCCAGAGGGTGTGACGATTGTTAATGGCTTTGACCTCAAGCGATATGAGGGTAAGTGGTACGAGATTGCGCGGCTTGATCATTCGTTTGAGCGTGGGATGACGGATGTGAATGCCACCTACCGTGCCCAAGACGATGGCAGCGTTACGGTCATCAACCGCGGCTACGACCTTAAGCGCAGCGCGTGGAAGGAAGCGGTGGGCCGTGCGCTATTTATTGGCGACCCTCAGCAGGCATCGCTTAAGGTGTCTTTCTTTGGCCCCTTCTACGGCGGCTATCACGTGATTGCACTGGATCAGCAGAACTATCGCTGGTCCATGGTCATTGGACCTGACCGCAGCTATCTGTGGATACTTGCGAGGGATAAGCAGCTGCCAGATAACATCAAGGATCAGCTAGTCAAACACGCCAAGGCAATTGGCGTTGATACGAGCCAGCTTATCTGGGTGTCGCAGACAAGGGCTGATGACTGACTGCGCTCATTCCACATTGCAATATGCTGTTGCAAAAGTGTCATAAAAATTCGTGAACCGGAGTGCATCATCACCGTCTATAAAGGTACTTAAACCAGAACAACGGGAGACACCGATGAATCAGCACAACCTGAACCTAACTGCACTGCATACGTTTCTGGATGCGTCACGCACTTATTTGAATCTCAGCACTGCCAGCAAGCAACGCCCCGCGATGGAGCGCCGCTCGCCAACGCGCATGATTGCGGCGAGTGTCAGCGCACTTCGCGAGTTTCAAAAAACTGGATCTCGGGAAAACGCTCCTGCGTGAGATTCAGGTTGACGCGGCTGGTGGCCAGATAGACATAGTCGCCCGCCCCGTCCAGCGCCACATTCAGCGGGTTCTTGTCACCCAGCTTGCGTAGCTCTTCATCCGAGCCCTTGAGCCAGCGGGCGGTTGAAACGTTGTAGGGCTCGAAGATCGCATCAACGCCGTACTCGTGCTCCAGACGGTGCTTGACCACATCAAACTGCAGCGTACCTACTGCGCCCAGAATCAAATCGTTCGAGCCCAGCGGACGGAACAATTGGGTTGCCCCCTCTTCCGCCAGCTGCTGCAAACCTTTCTGCAGCTGTTTGAGCTTGAGCGGGTTACGCAAAATTGCGCGTTGGAAATATTCCGGCGCAAATGAAGGGATACCGGTAAAGCGCAGCTCTTCGCCTTCAGTGAAGGTTTCGCCCAAGCGAATCGAACCGTGATTCGGGATACCGATAATGTCGCCGGCGTAGGCTTCGTCTGTGGTGTTGCGGTCGCGCGCCATAAAGGTAATGGCGTTGTTCACTGCCATCAGCTTGCCACCTGCAACCTGCTTGATCTTCATGCCACGCTCGAAGCGGCCTGAGCACACGCGCAGGAAAGCGATACGGTCGCGGTGCTTGGGGTCCATATTGGCTTGAATCTTGAAGACAAAGCCGGAGAACTTTTCTTCCACCGGGGCCACTTCACGGCTCTCTGTCGCACGCGCCAGTGGGCCTGGCGAGACATCGACAATCGCATCGAGGAGCGACTGCACGCCGAAGTTATTCGCCGCAGAACCGAAGAACACCGGGCATTGCTTGCCGGCCAAATAAGCGGCCAAATCAAAGGTGTGCGAGGCACCGCGCACCAGCTCAACCTCACTGCGCAGCTCGTCGGCCTGCATACCAATCAGCTCGTCTAGGCGGGGATTGTTCAGCCCTTCGATAATTTCCGAGGTGCCCTTTTCGGCATGTGGGTCAAAGAAGGCGATGGTGTCGTTGTAGAGGTGATAAACCCCACGGAACAGCTTGCCCATGCCAATCGGCCAGGTCATCGGCGCGCATTCGATGTTCAGCACCGACTCGATTTCATCGAGCAGATCGACTGGATACTTACCGTCGCGGTCGAGCTTGTTGATGAAGGTAACAATCGGTGTGTCACGCAGGCGGCAGACGTTTAGCAGCTTGATCGTTTGCGCTTCCACACCATTGACCGAGTCGATCACCATGACGGCAGAGTCGACCGCTGTCAGCGTGCGGTAGGTGTCCTCCGAGAAGTCTTCGTGGCCCGGGGTATCGAGCAGATTCACCATGCACTCCCGGTAGGGGAACTGCATGACCGAGGATGTGACCGAGATGCCGCGTTGTTTTTCCAGCTCCATCCAGTCGGACGTTGCGTGACGCGAGGCCTTGCGCGCACGTACTTCGCCAGCCACCTGAATGGCGCCACCAAACCACAGCAGCTTTTCGGTCAGCGTAGTTTTGCCCGCGTCAGGGTGGGAAATAATCGCAAAGGTGCGACGGCGCTGGATTTCTTCGGTCAGTGTGCTCACGGCATGGGCTGCCACAGATCAACGCGGCAGGTAAAAGCAAAGCCCACGATTATACCGGAGCCACCCGCCTCACCCGACCTAAAGCGCGCAACGCTTGGTGTGGTGATGAGTCATCCACGGCTTTCTCAATATAGCAGCTACTGCTGAGTGGCTAGCTTCGCTGCGTCGCCCCAAGCACCGCCCCGAACGTCACCAGCACAACCCCGCAGATCGCTAGCGGCGTAAGCGCCTCGCCGAGCATGGGCACTGCAGCAACTGCAGTGATACCCGGCACCAGCGCCAGCATCAGGCTGGCCTTATGGGGCCCAATGGTGTGATTGGCATAGTTGTAGAAAATACCCGCCATGGTCGCCGCGACAAGCCCTTGATAGACGCCTTGCAAGACAACACTCCCCAAGGGCGCCAGCAACAAATGTTTAGGCAAGAACAGGACATAGATCGGCAAATAGACCAGCGCCGATAGCCCGACCATCATGGCGGTAGTTTCGATGGGTTTAAGCTGCCAGCGGCGCATGAGCAAGCCAGCGATTGCCCATGCCGTGGCGGCAGCGAGAAAGCATAGATCGCCTACCCACTGACGACTACCTGCCTCAATGTGCGTAAAGCTCTGTAGGCCGATCATCACAATGCCCGCCAGCGCAATCGACAAAGCCAGCAAAGCGCGCCCACGTGGGCGCTGGCCAAGCGCCAGCCAGGCAATCAGCGCCGTGGCAAAAGGAATACCGCCGTTCACCAACACACCAGCATGGGCGGCCGGCGCCAGCGAAAAGCCGGTGTAGGCCAGCAAGGCATAGCCCAAGCCACCAAAGCAGGCGACAACGACATATTGGATCAGGCGGCTATGGTCGATGTCCCGCATGACCCGAATGAACAAGGGCGACATCACAAGGCCGGCCACACCAAAGCGCAAGGCGGCAATATCAAAGGGTGTCAGCTCGCTTCTGCCGCCAATGCGTGACACGATGTTGAAGCCCGACCAGCAGCAGACAACAATGAGAGCGGCAAGATAACCGCGGCGAAGGCTCACGCGAAGGCGATGCTAGAACTTGGAAAACTGGATGCCCAGCTTGCGTTCGATGCTCTCGCCAAGACGCGGGCCGATGCCTGGCAGAAGCGAGCGTAGATTGCTCGGCATCTGACGCAGTCCCTCGCGCATTTCCTTGAGCAACTGTTGGCCGCTTGTATCGTCAAGTCCAGCCGACAATGCCGCACGACAGCGCACCACCGACTCAACCAGCCCATCGGTCAGCATGTCGAGGCCATCGTCATAGGTTTCTCTCAGCAAGACAATCAGCTGGTCATAGGTGATCAGCAAATCGCGCAACTCAGCGGCGGCCTGCCGCGCCGGTAGACCGCGTTTAGGAACGCGCTTAAAAGGAAGAACGTTATTGCTTTCCACGGATCACAGACTCACAGAACAGATGTAGTTACTACGATTTTAAGCCGCCACACCAAAAAGTGCGCCAACGCCTGCGGTGAGGGCCATAGCAAGGGCGCCCCAGAAAGTCACACGCAAGGCAGAGGTTAATACGGGTGCGCCACCGGCGCTGGCCGCAATGATGCCGAGCAACACAAGAAACAGCAATGAGCTGATGGCAAGACCCCACATCAGCATGGCAGGAGGCAGAACCAAGACCATCAATACAGGCAGAAAAGCACCTGCAGCAAAGGCAGCCGCCGATGCGAGCGCAGCACTCACCGGCTGCGCAGCCAACGTGTCGGAAATGCCGAGTTCGTCGCGCGCATGTGCAGTCAGCGCATCATGCGCCATCAACTGGGTGGCGACGTTGGCGGCCAGTGCTGGATCAAGTCCACGCGCAATGTAGATGTCTCTGAGCTCGGCCTGCTCCTGACTGGGGTTGTCCGCCAGCTCTGCGCGTTCACGCGTGATGTCTGCATTTTCCGTGTCGGCCTGCGAGCTGACCGAGACATATTCACCTGCCGCCATGGACATGGCCCCCGCCACCAAACTGGCAACGCCGGTCACGACAATGGCTTGGGTGGAGGCACCAGTTGCTGCCACACCCAAGATCAGGCTGGCGGTTGAAACAATGCCGTCATTTGCCCCGAGAACAGCGGCGCGCAACCAGCCACTGCGGTGGGTTCTGTGTCGTTCGCTATGTCGCATAGTCAATATCAGGGGATGGCATCCGGGGCGAGTCAGGCTATTATCAACCTTGCTGTATCCCCAACCACATAGCGAATAGAAAAATCATGGCCTCGACACTTGTTACTGCCTCGATAGGCAACGTTCCCTACACCGTCACCCTAACCGATGGCGCCCATCAATGGCTGGGTGATGCCACTGCTGAACATGGTGGTGCCTATGCCGGCCCTACGCCGCATAGCATTCTCTTATCCTCGCTGGGCACCTGTACCGCAGTCACGCTGACCATGTACGCCGGCCGCAAGACCTGGCCGCTGGAAGGTGTGGAAGTGATTCTAGGGTATGCCAATGAAGCCCCGGGCAGCACCACGATCACCCGTGAAATTCACGTCAAGGGCCAGCAGCTAGATGCCGATCAACGTGAGCGTCTGCTGCAGATCGCCAACGCTTGTCCAATCCACAAGATCCTGCTCGGCGAAATCAAGATCGAGTCGACCCTCGCCGCCTGACCTTAAGGGAAATGCTAGTCGGCGACGACTACGCAATTACGCCCGGCTGCCTTGGCCTGATACATGGCCTTGTCAGCCTGGGCAAGTAGCTCTGCCAACGTAACGCTCTTGCTGACCTTATCTAGGCTATGCACACCGATGCAAGCCGTCACCGGTACGCCACAACTGGCACGATTTTCGGCAATCGCCAGACGCAGACGCTCAGCCAGCACCACGGCACCCTGACTTGTCGTATCTGGCAACAAGACAACAAACTCCTCGCCGCCGTATCGCGCAAAGATGTCTGCGGAGCGCAGACACTCATCTGCAACTTGTTTGACGTGCTGTAGCACTGAGTCACCTGCCTGATGTCCATGCGTGTCATTGATCTGCTTGAAGTTGTCCAGATCAAGCACCATGACTGACATGGGCCGGCCATTCCGCAGGCTGCGTTGCAGCTCGCGCTCGGCAAGGTCAATAAAGGTACGGCGGTTGTAGGCTTCTGTCAGCGAGTCAAGTGTCGCTAGTCGAGTCACTGCCTCACGTTGCTTGCCTTCGATCAGAAGGATGAAGCCAAACATGAAAGTGAAGCGGAAGATAAAAAAGCACAAAAAGGTCAAGCCTTGTTCCGGTGAGCTGCCGTCGACAACACAGGAAGTTGCGCCTACCTGGTAAATGTCAGCGGCACGGACCAGTAGCACCAAGGCACCAAGCAGGCCACTGCCCCCCATCAAAACACGCAACAAATTGCGCTGCCCTCGTTGCCAGAGGGTAATGGCCGCTGCAAGTAACACTTGCAAGGCAGCAATCAAATTTCCGCCCACCTGCCGTATCCATGGTTCTGCAGGCACACAAATGATGAAAAGCACCGCGATGCCCACAGGCCACCAAGGCCAGCCATAACGGCGTGAAATTCCGAAATGCAAAGTGAGCGCCGTAATCATCATGCCGTAGCTCAAGCTGAGCGTCACAAAGCCGAGTAAAGGCAATATGCCCCCACAATTGCCCAGCAGAAGCCAACCCAACGACTGAACAAACAGACTCGCTATCCAAGTCTTCAAGACGGCCGTCAAACGCCCCCGAAAGGCCGCCAGCATAAGACTACCCACCAGCAGGTTGCCGATGATGAAGACAATAAGCAGGGTTCGAATGTCTAGCGAGGGCACGTCAGTCGCGGCTCAGGATGATTGTTCGCTTGTTCAGTGCCAAGACCACGCAGATGGGTAGCAAGAATTGCGGAAGGGGTATTAATGAATACAAAGAGGGGAGATTATAGCGCGCAGCCCTCATCACTTTATTCAATGTTTTTATAAGCTTACAGACCGTGTAAGGCACGGATGGCAACAGTAAGACCGACCAGCAATACCAGCAAACCAAAACTACATTGCAATACCCGGCTACTGGTGTATCGGATGAGAAAACGGCCTGACAGCATGCCAAGTACTGCAGCCATCACGAAGGGCGCAATACTCTCAGTCGGTAAGGATATGTCGTGATAGCTCGCCAGCATCAAGCTGCCTGAAGTGACACAAGCCGTCACGAGCAAGACCGTCGCAATGACGCCCTGCATAGGAATATCGGTCAAACGACGTAGCATGGGTACCATGAAGAACGCGCCGCCAACACCGAGCAAACCAGTGAGAAATCCAGTCATGGCGCCAACACTGGCAATCAGCACAACAGTCAGGCGATTCCAGACCAGCTTACCGGTCTGCCAATCCATATGACACAGCGCGGCATTATTCTCATCGACCAGCGGCGAAGAACGCTTAAAGCAGCCATAGAGTTGGCGAGTTGATATGTAGAACAGAATCAACGCAAACAAGCTACTGAGTATCACCGGCGGAAATCGATGCGCCACCTGCAAGCCAAGCGAAGAAAACGGCAAAGCAGCAATGGCCATCAGCAGAGCAGTTTTATAACGTGCCAGCCCCAGGCGCAAACCACTCACAGCCCCGACACTTGCGCTCATGGCAACAGCCACCATTGCGACAGGTGCAGCTTCGGCCACGTTCCAACCCATGACAAGCATCAGGCCTGGCACCGCGAGTATCCCACCACCCGCGCCCGTCAGCCCCATGATGATACCGACGAGTAAGCCGAGGAGCGTCATGCCCAGCATGGATCAGGCACCTTTTGCTTCTGGCTTTTCTTCACGTTGCTCAAACCAGCGCTGCACCTCTTCGCAGGTTTTTTGTGTATCGGGTTCACTGGCTGCTTCAAGCTTGCTCACCGAGGAACGTATGGCTTTCTCGATTTTTTCTTCGACGCTGATCTGATCACGAACGGCCTCGCTACGCATAAAGGCATCGCCAAGACGCAATACCGATTCGTAACGCACTTTCCACTTGCGTAACAAGGGCGGGTATTTCTCCGCAAAGTCAGGCAATCGTGCAGCACAGATGCCCGCCTGCGTACTTTTTTCAAGAAACGCTAAATACAAGGCGCGATCAGCGTCAGCAGTTGTCACCTGCGCATTGGCTACAGAGGCCAACATCATGGTGGGCAATAAAAGTATAAAAAGTCGCTTCATGGCCTCGTTATGGACAATGCATCAGCGCGCTGCGAGGGACGCAGCAACGCCAAATGATTTATGCGAAACTGTGGAACATTCTTAACTGAGATTATCGCTCATGCTTGAACGCCTCAAAGCTGTGTGGACCCAATGGAGCCATCTGATTGTGCTCGGCGGCTTCCTAGTTTCCTACATGATCGGGTTTCGCTACTGGTCTGTCTATCAGGCAGACCAGCCAATTGTGAGCGACTACCAGCGCTATGTGACCTATCTGGTGGCACACTCGCCCAAAGCACGCACATATGAGGAAACCTACTTCAAGGAACAGGGCCGCCAGACCATTGCTTCACGACACTTCGAGCATGTCTGCGCCGTCATGACAGCCCTTGCCATCGAAGATGGCTTTGCGCTCGCCCACTACACGGACTTTCCGGCGCAATGGTGCTTTGATCGCGCAGCCTACTTCAGCGAGTTCCTGCAGCCCAAGTAACGGGCATCAAAGATTGGCCATCATCTGCCGTAAATCGGCAGCACGCGACTTTTCAGCAGGGGTATAGCCTGGATAGTTGAGGATAAAGTCCTTGGCCGCACGCAAGGCAGCCATGAGCTTGGCCTCGTTCCGATGGGGGGTAATGGCGGCTTCAATCGCCATTTCGTTCTTGCGAATCAGTTTGAAATACGCCGTACTCATGTTTGTCTTCCTTTACCCCAGCACCCAGGGCGCGGCAGATTGCAACAGGCGATCCGTGACATCCACTATGCGCCCTCTGGAAACAGAGTCAAGCCGGAATAAAGTCTGAATAGAGCCCAATTAAGGGGTGGATTCTGATAACGGCAATGTGCGAGACTATCGCCCTCGTTACTGTTAATGCACGGAGAAGCCGCATGTCGTTCAGCACAGATGCTTGGGCCTTAAACAGCGCTCGCTACGAAACCATTCGCACAATGCCGTTCAATCAGGAGCTGGCCAACGGCACCCTGAGCCGCGAACGCTTCCAGCACTACATGATTCAGGATGCGCACTACCTCATCGCCTTCGGCCGCGCCCTTGCTGTGGCTGCGGCCAAAGCCGATGATGCCGATGGTCTGGTGCAGTTCTCACATGCCGCCGAGGTCGCGGTGATCGTCGAGCGTAGCCTGCACAGCGACTTCATGGCGCAATTTGGCGTATCGCCAGCCACCTTTTCCGCCACCCCTCTCTCCCCGGCGTGTGATCACTACACCAGCTATTTAATCAGTACCGCCTGGAGCGCCTCCTATCCGGTGGCTCTGGCCGCCCTACTGCCTTGCTTCTGGATTTACGCTGAAATCGGGCGCGACATCCATGCACGTGCAAGCAAACCCAATCCTTACCAAGCCTGGATTGACACCTATGCCGGTGAGGACTTTCATGCTGCCGTACGCGGCGTCATTGATACGGTGGATCGTGTGGCGCTCACCGCCAGCCCTGCAACCATCGCGGAGATGCACAAGGCTTTCACACGAGCAACGCAGCTTGAGTGGATCTTCTGGGATTCGGCATACCGTCTGGAGCAGTGGCCGCTCTGATGCACAGAGGTGGCAGATAAACGCCACTATGTGCGATTCCGCACAGACCGAAAGACGATACGCAGTCACACTCGATTAGGATCACCGGAGCGACCACCCGGCACCGATCCCTATCGAACCTAAAGGACGCGTACCCAATGAAGAATCGCCATTACCGCAATGCCCTGAATCTTGTTCTGGCTGGCACCATCGCCGCCGCTCTGCTTGGCTGTGGCAAGGAAGAGGTTGTCATTCCTGTCATCGATGACAATGTGCTGACCGCCACTGTCAAGGACGCCTTGGCTGCCGACCCTGAGCTGAAGGGCCTGAACATAAAGGTCGCAGCGCGTTCGGGTGTGGTCGAATTCACAGGCACCATCGACAGCTATCCGCAAATGGATCGCGCCATGAACACGACGCGTGGCCTTACCGGCGTAAAGAGTGTTGATGACAAGACCGTTAAGCGTGAAACCGCTGCAGCCCCTGCACCAGCTGCCGCACCAGTAGCACCTGAAGCCCCAGCAGCAAAGTAAGACCGTACTACGTGACAGATCGGCATAGGCCGACTGTCACGACAGCCCGGAAACACGGCTTGTGGGCATACCAAGTCGATGTTAAGGTGCAACCGATAGGCATCATGTCCATGCCCTCCATTCGCCCTGCGGGGAAAGGCTCTAATTGCCCGTCCTCGCAAATGCGCCCAGCACCAAAGCCACAACACGAAGCAACCGCATTCTCGGCGCCCTGCCAGAGAATGAGCTTGCACGCCTGTTACCGCACCTCGAATATGTAGAGATGCCGCTAGGATGGGTTATCTGCGAGCCCGGCATTCAGTTCGAATGGGGTTACTTCCCAATTAACAGCATCGTTTCCCTGTTGTACATGATGGAAAACGGCACCGCCGCAGAAATTGCAATCACCGGTAATGACGGCATGGTTGGCATCTCGCTGTTCATGGGCGGAGAAAGCACGACCAGCCGAGCTATCGTTCAGCATGCAGGGCATGGATATCGACTACGTGCAAAAACACTGAAGAGTGAATTTGCGCTCGGCGAGCACTTACAGTATCTCGCCCTGCGCTACGCACAAGCATTGCTCACGCAAATGGCACAGACAACCGTGTGCAATCGCCACCACGCTCTTGAACAGCAATTTTGTCGCTGGCTACTGCTACGACTGGATCGCTTACAGGGCAATCAGCTGCTGATGACACAAGAACAAATTGCCAACATACTCGGCGTGCGTCGGGAAGGCATTACCGAGGTTGCCGGGCGGCTGCAACAGCAGGGCTTGATTCGCTACAGTCGTGGTCGGATCACCGTGGTGGATCGCCAAGCGTTGCAACAACGGGGGTGTGAATGCCATGCCGTAGTTCGCAGCGAATATGCGCGCCTCTGCCCTGACTAATACATCACACATGCAATAGCAGACTTGAGCCGGGATCAAGGCCGCCCTATCATGTCGATACGCCTTTATCGATCTTTCAGCCATGAGCAAGACCTCACAACGTATCGAAGCCCGCACTAGCATTCTTGGTGAAGGCATGCTGATCCGCCGCGCCCTACCCAGCCGCGAACAGCGCATGATTGGTGCTTGGTGCTTTCTGGACCACGCCGGGCCGGTCGATGTCAGCCAAGGTGAAGGAATGCGTGTCGGGCCCCATCCACATATCGGCCTGCAAACCTTTTCATGGTTGATCGAGGGTGAGGTATTGCATCGCGATAGCCTCGGTTATGAGCAGTTGCTACGCCCCGGTCAGGTGAACCTGATGACGGCGGGCCAAGGGATCTCGCATTCGGAAGAGTCGCCCGCGCAACGCCCACCCACACTGCATCTTGCCCAGCTCTGGATCGCGCTGCCCGATAGTCACCGCCATAGCGTACCGGCGTTTCAGCATTACCCCGACTTGCCTATTTTCGCTGCCGGCGGTTTTACGGCAACGTTATTGGTCGGCGAACTGAATCAGCATGTCTCACCTGTTGCCGTGCATAGCCCGCTGCTTGGGCTGGATCTCAGTGCCACAACAGCGGCTAGCGCTGTCATCCCGCTACGTGCCGACTTTGAATATGGTGTGCTGGTGCTGGAAGGCAATGTCGAGATCACGGAAGCGACTCAAAGCGAAGCCCTTGCCAGCGGCACCCTGCTCTACCTTCCACCGGGACAGACCAAGCTGGATCTGCACTGCAAAGCCGCAGCACGGGTACTCCTAATTGGCGGCACGCCATTCGAGGAAAACGTGTTGCTGTGGTGGAACTTTGTCGGCCGCACACGCGATGAAATCGCCGCCGCCACAGCGACGTGGAATGGCCGGACGGGTGCAGATACCGTCTTTGGTGATGTCCCCGGCTACGTGGGCAGCGCACTCGTCGCACCTGCCGTCCCTACAGAAATTCGTAGCTCGCGTTAAGTAGATTGGTTGCCCTGAGCAGCGCTCAGACTGGCAATGAACTGCCCTAGCAACACCAGCCCTGTCGGCCACACGCCCAGCTTGGCCACACTGCCGATGTGGCCCGCATCGCCCACATCCGCAAGCGTTGCGCCCCACGCTTTGGCAAACTCACTCGCACGTTCAAAGCTCACGCGCTCATCGTTATGACTGGCGACGATGAGCGTAGGGAAAGGTAAAGGTTTGAGAATAACGGGGGCAAAACCGGTGGCGGGTGTGCCGCCCTTGCCCTCGAAACGATCAATATCCGTTGTGGCGACCAGAAATGCGCCCATCACCTTACGTGCCAACGTTGGATTTTCATTCGCCCAGCGAACAGTCAAGCACGTCCCCAAACTATGACCGACCAGCACCACTGGCTTTTTTGCAGCATTTACGGCGTCGCTCAGCCGTAGCGCCCAATCGCTGTAAACCGGCAGCTCCCAGTTATCTTGCAGCACCCGACGAAAACTCGGAAAAGCCCGCTGCCAGAACGTCTGCCAGTGATCAGGCCCAGCACCACCAACACCCGGCAAGATTAGGACATCAAAATCCTCAAGACGCCTCATCCTCGACCTTTCTGTATAAACGTGCCCATTCATCTGGCAACGGGTTAGTCGTGAGCTTGCTACCACCGCGACCATACCAGTAACTGGCGTTGCCTAGGTCACCTTCTACCCGATGCAAATAGCCGTGAATTAAACACGACAGGCTGTCTGAATGCACTTGCACGAGCGCATGTGAGGTTTCCCAATCGCCAGCCTTGGCAAGATCCAGTACTTTTTTGTGATCGCACTTCATTGCAAACGTCCTAGCGTGTTTCGACGCGATAAGCCACGTCAAGGCTATGTACAGCACCGGGGGCCAGCGTGATCTTGTTGTCCCAGGCATTGGCCGACTCAACGCATAGCATCTGCCGCCAGCCATCCGGCTGACCCAGATCACCCATACGGTTGGCCTTGTCGGTCCATGGGTTCCACACCACCGTGGTGAGGCTGCCGCATTTGGCAATATGAATACGCCGCGCATAGACGGGATCATCAATCACTGTCGCAGCGTCACTGTTGATATAGACACGATCAGTCTCCGCGCTGAACTCAATGGGGCCGGCTTGCCGCTTTTTCTCAACGCCGCCAACTGTGTCCCAATACTCACCGCCTTCAAGGCCGTGCACTGTCACCGCTTCGATATCGCTGATGTTGAAGTAGGTATGAAGCGCCTCGCCCAGCACAAATGGCGTCATGCCACTGTTTCGTGTTTCTAGTTGCATGCGCAGCGACTCACCCAAAGTCACTGTCAGGCTGAGGTTGGCAGAGTGTGGCCAGACCGTTTCATGGGCAAGATCGTGTTGCAGGGCCAGGGTGATTGAGACCTCGCCCTGTGCATTCACATCACTGCCCGTGACCGACCACTGCGCAATGCGCGCAAAACCATGCGCAGGCAGTGATGGATCAGTTGCGTGTGGGCCAAACCAAGGCCAGCACACGGGCACACCACCGCGAATCGACTTACCCGCAGCAAAACGCGCCTGTTTCGACATCCACAACACCGGCTCCGCGCTTGCTGACGACTGCCAGCTCAGCAAATGCCCGCCCTGCAGGCTCAGCGATGCCGTACCTGCATCGGTTGCCATGCGTGCAAACAGCAGGCCACCAGCATCCTGCTCAAAAATCAACGCGCCCGGTATTCCGAACGTGTGGTTCAACCCTGCCTCAGTGATCATGATGCTCGCTACCCTGATTAGTCCTGCATGGATTGTAGTGTCTAACGCAGTATTGCTGGGAAGACCAAAGTCCCAGAACAGGCTGATCTTGAATTTCCGGCAGAGCGCCTGCTAAGCTGCACCCATGAATGCATCTTCACATCCAACCACTCTCCCCACTGAAACCAATCCACGCGGCGCGGCGCTCTGGCGCGAGCGACTTGACCTCCTGCTCGAGTCCACGGGTGAAGGCGTTTTTGGTGTGGACATGCAGGGAAACTGCATCTTCATCAATCGTGCAGCCGCTGAAATGATTGGCTATTTACCGGAAGAGGCGTTGCATCAAAACATGCATTACCTCATCCACCATACGCACAACGATGGGAGTCATTACCCCGTAGATCAGTGCCCGATTTTCCATGCTTTCAGCCATGGCCTGCCTTGCCATATTGAGGATGAAGTGCTGTGGCGCAAGGATGGCAGCTCGTTTCAGGCTGAGTACACGTCGCATCCCATCGTTGAACATACCCCGGATGGCAAGGACGTCATTCTCGGTGCCGTTGCCACCATCAAGGACATTAGCGAACGCAAACAAGCCGAAGCGCTGCTCAAAAAAACCAATGATGAGCTGGAACGACGGGTCAATGAACGCACCTCTGAACTGACCAATGCGCTGGCCGACTTGCGGCAGTTGGCGGCCTATCTCGAAACGGTGCGCGAAACTGAACGCACGCGTATCGCCCGTGAAATTCACGACGAACTTGGCTCTTTGTTAGTGGCCTTGAAGATGGATGTGAACTGGCTGGAAAAGCGTGTAGATGATCGACCACCACTCGCGCAAAAGTGTCAGGGGATGGGCAAGTTCATCGATACTGCCGTTGATAACGTCGGCCGAATTATCACGGACCTGCGCCCCAGCATTCTCGACCATCAGGGCTTGTGGGCGGCGTTGAACTGGCAGGCGCAGGAGTTGATCAACAGCGCCGAGCTGCAGTCAGACGTACAGATGCATATTGCTGCGGGTGTCACCACACCTGAGCGCGGTCAAGCCACAGCGGTGTTCCGCATCTTTCAGGAAATGCTCAGCAATGTGGCCCGCCATGCCAAAGCCAGCGCCCTCTCGATTCGAGTGCTTGTAGATCAACCACCACAGCCCATGCTGTATATCGAGGTGCGTGACAATGGTGTCGGCGCTACGCATGAAGCCCTAAACAGCCCCCAAAGCTATGGTGTTGTCGGTATGCGCGAACGGGCAGCCCACTTTGGTGGCAAGCTAACCATTGATGGTCTTCCCGGTCAGGGCACTTGTGTCAAACTGGTCATGCCCCTGATGAGCGAACAGGAATCTGCATGAACAAGAAAACCATCAAGGTATTGGTGTGTGATGACCATCTCATTGTGCGCCAAGGCATCAAGCAAATTCTGGCCGATGCCGATGATATCGAAGTCATCAGTGAAGCCAGCAATGGCCCCGATGCGATTCGACTGGTACGCGAAGTCGATGGCAACATGGATGTCGTACTGCTCGACATTGCCATGCCGCAACGCGATGGCCTCGACATACTCAAGCAATTCAAGAGCGAGTTTCCGCGCTTACCCGTACTGATCCTCAGCACCTATTCTGACAAGCAGTACGCTGTGTTCAGCCTCAAGCTCGGGGCTGCCGGCTATCTGAATAAGAGCGCCGACTCAGAACAGATGATTGCTGCAATTCGCAAGGTTGCGCAGGGCGGCGTGTTCATCACCCCGTCGGTGGCAGAGCTACTCGCTTCCTCGGTCGGTGCCGGCCCCATCGACAGGGGCGATAAGCCAATTCAAGAACTGCTTTCGCATCGAGAGCATCAAGTCTATTTGTTGCTCTCGCAAGGGCATAGCGTGGGGGAAATTGCCACCCAGCTGGCGCTCTCCTCCAACACGGTCAGCACCTACCGCGCCCGCATTCTCGAAAAAACTGGTGTGCGCAATGATGTAGAGCTCGCCTTATATGCGGTGAGACAAGCCAGCGCGGCAGATTAAACACGCTCAACACGCCATGTAGTGCTAGCACTACATGGCGTCGTGGCAGCCCCACGCAAAGTCACTGGGCTGCACGATAGCTGGCTACCTGGCGGCGCCCTATGATCGCTACAACAGGAAGATCACCATGCGCTACTTCGGTAGCTGCATGACGCTCCTGGCTATTCTTGGACCCAACCCAACTAGAGCGATTCTCACCCATAGCCCGTCTACAACAGGAGCCAGCATGAAGCGCATGGAACTCACCCTCACCCGTAACGACATCACTGAAATGATCATCGAAGCCCGTATCAGGAAGGGCATCAAGTGGAAGGATGTCGCTGCCGAAGTTGGCCTCTCCAAGGAGTGGGTCACGGCTGCTTGTCTCGGCCAGATGACCTTCACCGCCGAACAGGCTGCAAAGATCATCAAAATCTTCGGCCTGCCTGACGAAGCCGCACCCTTTCTGCAGACCGTGCCCTACAAAGGCTCGCTGCCCACCGCTGTGCCGACTGATCCGTTGATCTACCGCTTCTACGAACTGGTGCAGGTCTACGGCACCACCTTCAAGGAACTGATCCACGAAGAGTTTGGCGACGGCATCATGAGCGCCATTGACTACAAGATGGATCTCAGCCGCGTTGCGGACCCGAATGGCGACCGCGTACAGATCGTCCTCTCGGGCAAGTATCTGGCTTACAAGACCTACTAAATCTCCCTCAATACGCCGGCCAATGCCGGCGTATTTAATCCTGTAACACGTGACACATAGGCAATTCGCTGCATAGATTGACAGTCTACTTAGCGAAAACGTTTAATAGACCAACCGTTCTACATTGGATGATTGGTCATGCGAACCTCTAGCCGCCCCACCCCCGCCAAAGACGCGCTGCTTGAAGCCGCTTGCAGCCTGTTCTATACAAACGGGATTCGAGGCACCAGCATTGAGGCCATCCTTGATCGTGCGGGGGTCGCCCGTCAAAGCCTGTATCAGCACTTCGAATCCAAGGATGGCTTGGTCGCTGCCTTCCTGAATCTGCGCGATGAGCGCTGGTGCGGGTCGATGAATGAGTTTGTCGTCGCAGCTAGCGACGATTCGATTGAGCGCATCTACGCGCTTTACGACTTTCTCGATAACTGGTTTCGCCAAGCCGACTTCAGCGGCTGTGCCTTTATCAACACCGCGGCGGAATACAGCAATCCAGCGCATCCCTTCCATATTCTCTCAGCCCGTCACAAGGAGCGCGTCCTAAGTGACATCGAAGCCTTGTGTCAGGCTGCCCACCTTACCAACCCGCTTGCAATAGCAAAGCAACTCGCCTTACTGATGGAGGGTGCCATCGTGACAGAGCAAGTCACGCCGCGCAGTGGCGCCGCACAAGAAGCTAAGGCGATTGCCCGGATGCTTATCCAACACAGTCCAAAACCAACACACACGCCAACCCGTACCAACACTAGGAGAAATACATGAGCACCACGCCCAATGTTCGCCCGCCACTACCCCCTTTTACCGCTGCAACTGCTGCGCAAAAAGCCCGTGCCGCTGAAGACGGCTGGAACTCCCGCGACGCGGTCAAAGTATCGATGGCCTACACCGAGGATAGCCAGTGGCGTAATCGCGCCGAGATTTTTCAAGGCCGCGACAAGATCGTTGAGTTTCTCAACCGTAAATGGGCGCGTGAAATTGAATATCGCCTGATCAAGGAAGTCTGGGCCTATACCGACAACCGCATTGCCGTACGCTTTGCCTACGAATGGAAAGACGACTCCGGGCAGTGGTATCGCTCTTATGGCAATGAAAACTGGGAGTTCGACGCCAATGGACTGATGCAGAAGCGTCACGCCAGCATCAACGATCTACCCATCAAGGAAACGGACCGCAAGTTTCACTGGCCCATGGGACGCCGCCCCGATGACCACCCGGGCCTCAGCGATCTTGGGCTGTAAAGGCTAACGGTAAGCCCCCGCTGAGCAGCCATCTGAATCTGGCTATCCCCGGCTTTAGGTGCTTCCGGCTGGTCAAAAGCAGTGCAATCGGCGACAATTACGCGCTTTATTGCACTGCTTTTACCCCTCCCGCCATGAGCGAAGCCGAAAATACGAATAACGCCCCCGTCCAGCAGGACGAAAACCACATCATCGCCGAGCGCCGCGCCAAGCTGGCCGAATGGCGTACCACCGGGCGCGCCTTCCCGAACAACTTCCGCCGCGAAAACTACGCCGGCAAGCTGCAAGAAGTTTACGCCGACAATACCCGCGAAGAGCTCGAAGCAAATCCAATCAGCGTGCGCATTGCCGGCCGCATGATGCTCAAGCGCGTGATGGGCAAAGCCAGCTTCGCCACCATTCAAGACATGTCGGGCCGTATTCAGCTCTTCATCAGCCGCGACAATGTAGGCGAAGAGATTTACGCCGACTTCAAGCGCTTTGACATGGGCGACATCCTGGGTGCTGCAGGCAATGTCATCAAGACAAAGACAGGCGAGCTGTCGGTGCAAGTCACCGAGCTGCATCTGCTAACCAAGACGATTCGTCCGCTGCCTGAGAAATTCCACGGCCTGACAGACGTTGAGCAGAAGTATCGTCAACGCTATCTCGACCTGATCACCAACGATGACTCGCGCCAGACCTTCTTCGCGCGCAGCAAGCTGATCCAGGCGATTCGCGGCTACATGGTCAATCACCACTTCCTCGAAGTCGAAACGCCGATGATGCACCCCATCCCTGGCGGCGCAGCGGCTAAGCCCTTTATCACCCATCACAACGCACTCGATCAACAGATGTTCCTGCGCATCGCACCGGAGCTGTATCTGAAGCGCCTTGTCGTTGGCGGCTTCGAGAAGGTGTTCGAGATCAACCGCAACTTCCGTAACGAAGGCGTCTCGACCAGACATAACCCCGAGTTCACCATGATGGAGTTCTACGAGGCTTATGCCGACTACACCATGCTGATGGACTTCACCGAAGGACTGCTGCGCCACGCCGCGCGCGAAGCCTTGGGTACCGAAGTGTTCGAATATCAAGGCAAGCCGATTGATATGGGCAAGCCTTTCGACCGTCTGACGATTGTTGAGGCGATCAAGAAGTACAACCCTGAGCTGAGCTACGAACAATTAAATGACGAAGCTTGGCTGCGCGAGCAACTGAAGGCCCACAAGGTCAAGATTCTTTCGCACGAAGGCATGGGCAGCCTGCAGTTGAAGCTGTTCGAGGAAATTGCCGAAGGCCAGCTGTGGACACCAACCTTCATCATCGACTACCCAGCTGAAGTCTCGCCACTGGCACGCCGCAGTGACACCACGCCGGAAATCACCGAGCGCTTCGAGCTGTTCATGGTCGGCCGCGAAATCGCTAATGGCTTTTCCGAGCTCAACGATCCGGAAGATCAAGCTGCACGCTTCCTGCAACAAGCGCAAGCCAAGGAAGCCGGCGACGACGAAGCCATGCACTATGACGCTGACTACATCCGTGCACTTGAATACGGCCTCCCCCCCACTGGCGGCTGCGGTATCGGCATTGATCGTCTGATCATGCTGCTGACCGACTCGCCGGCCATCCGCGATGTCATCCTGTTCCCACAGATGCGCGCTGAGTGATTGACGCAGGACTGATCACGGCGGCCGAGCACGCGCTCGCCGCCGAGCCGCAGCAACGCACGGTCCGTGTGCGCCATGCGGGCAAGAACTACATCGCCAAGCGACTAGCTGAAAAACCGCGACGTCTGCTGCAAACGCTGTTTGTGCGTTGGTTGGTCAAACGCATTACTGGCCAACCACTGCCACTACGCACGCTGGCGCTGTCGGAAGCTGCGCACAGCATGCACTACGAAGCCACGCGTCTACAAAGCCTTGCGGCAGCAGGCGCATCCGTGCCGCACCTCGCCCACCAAACCACTGACTATCTGCTGCTGGAAGATTGCGGCACCGTCGTTGCCACGCAACTGGAAGGCTGGACACCCGCGGTCTGGCGCGATGTATTGCTGCGCCTTGCGAATGATCTTGGACAGTTGCATGCACGCGGCTTGTGGCACGGTGGAGCGCAGATTAAGAATGTCACGCTGCAGAACGGAGACTTCACGCGCATCGATTTTGAAGAGAACTTTGGTGAGTTCCTTCCCCTGTCCGTTTGCCATGCGACTGACCTCATTCTCTTTCTTAACTCAATATCGCTGGCCGGGCCGATAGACAAGACTGAATCGCGCCTGCTGTTGCCACAATTGCTGAGTGCTTATGTAGCGGCACATCCTGACAATGCCGCCATCCGCCAGACCCTGAAACGCACCCTCCCCTGGTTGCGGCGCCTCGCCTTCATCGCACGCCCCTTGCGACGCTTCACGCGGAAGAGCCTGCTACGCATTGAAATCCTCATCGACGTCCTCGACGGTTTTCTGCATCCGCGATGATCACGCCGGCCAGCCTCGCCCTCACGGCTGACGGCACCCCTTGGTCGGCCAGCTTTGATGACGTGTACCACTCCACCGAAGGCGGTTTGCCACAAGCACAACATGTGTTCCTCGGTCGCAATGGCTTGCCCCACGCCTGGCAGGGTCGTCACCAGTTCACCATTCTTGAAACCGGCTTTGGCCTCGGCCTCAGTTTTCTAGCGACCTGGCACGCGTGGCGCAACGATCCGCAACGCTGTACCCGACTGCATTTCATCAGTACCGAACTGCACCCTTTCACGCGCGCTGATCTGACCACGCTGCATATGCATTGGCCCGAGCTGGCCTTACTCGCTAGCGAGCTGCAAAACGCTTGGCCACCACTCACACCGGGCTTTCATCACCTCTTACTGAATGGGGGACGTGTCACCCTGACACTGCTCTTAGGTGATGCACTTGAGACACTGCCACAACTGGTGGGCAAGGCTGATGCCATTTATCTCGATGGCTTTGCCCCACAGAAAAATCCGCAGCTCTGGTCAGCGGCGCTGCTCGCTAACGTCACCCAGCATGCAGCGCCCGGCGCGACGCTGGCGAGCTGGTGTGTCGCCGGTGACGTGCGCAAAACACTCATCAGCCTTGGCTGGACAGTGCAGAAGCAGCAAGGCTTTGCGCGCAAGCGGCACATGCTCACGGCTCGCCTTGGCGAAGGTACGACGCGAATATCCAAGCAATCGACCGCATCCGCCTTATCACCCCCTACCGCTATCGTCATCGGCGCCGGCATTGCCGGCTGTAGCATGACAGAAGCATTAAGTCGGCGCGGCTGGCATGTGACCCTGATTGACCAGCATGCAGCACCAGCACAGGAAGCCTCTGGTAACCCGGCGGGCTTACTGCACCCCCTGCTCGCGCGGGATGACAATTTGGCCGCACGCTTCTCTCGCGCGGCCTACCTTTACACATTGCGTTTGCTGCATCGGCTTGATGCGAATTCAAACTTCTGGCGCGAATGCGGCATTCTGCAATTGGCCGAAGACGAGGCCGATGCAACTGCACAGCAACGCACCTGTGCTGCACTCAACTTCCCCGCTGATTACGTCAGCTGGATTGATCAAGCGGCCGCCAGTGCGCATGCCGGCGCACCAGTGGGTGCAGGTGGCTGGTACTTTCCGCATGCTGCATGGGTTAAGCCACAGGCGTTTTGTCAGGCTTTGCTGACAGCAGCAGAAACAAAGACAACGGTGGACTATCGCTTTGACGCTACGGCTACCCGCATTCACTCACACGCGGGTCAGTGGCATGTGGAAGATGCTGACGGCACGTGTATCGCCAGTGCAGACCATCTCATCCTTGCCAACGCGAGTGCGGCCAATACCCTCGTGCCTGACCTAACCCTCACCCTGCGCGCCATTCGCGGTCAACTGACCTACCTGCCATCGGAAACACTCACGCCACTCAACACAGCACTATGCGGCACCGGCTATCTGATCCAACCCGATCAGGCACCCATCGTTCTCGGCGCGAGCTTTGTCGAAGACGTCAAAAACACAGCACTGCGGATCAGCGAACATCAGGACAACTTGGCGCGGCTGCAAGCATTGCTGCCTAATCTGACGCTGCATTTCGACCCAGCGCAGCTCGACGGCCGGGTGAGCTTCCGCAGCGCCAGCCATGACAGATTGCCGCTCGTCGGCACCTTACCCGCCCCCAGCTTCCGCCCCAGCCTGACCTTAAGCGGCTTGCCACGACAAGCCGGTTTGCATGCAATGCTCGGCTTTGGCGCACGTGGGCTTACCTGGGCACCGATGGCAGCAGAAGTGATTGCAGCGCAGCTCAACAATGAATGCCTGCCGCTCGAACAGTCTGTATTGAAAATGCTTGATCCGGCACGCTATCAATTGCGCAAGGTTCGCACAGAGAAACCTGCCTAGACTCGCAAGCCTTTGTAAGACAAGGTGTAACAATTCATTATCCCTGTCCGCCGGGCCTATGATGGGATCGTTAATCGCTCATCACCCTCATCAGGAGTCTCCTATGGAAACCCAGACTGTCCAGAAGTCTACGCTGCACCCCATGCTCTGGATTGCCGCCATTGCCGTCACGCTTTTCAGCTTGGTAGGCATCGGTGCGGTCACCGGGCTGATCCCCACTGGCAAGAGCACGCCGGCCCCCGAAGTCGCCATGCCAACGGAGGCGAAGGTTGCCGAAGTAACGCCACCACCAGCGCCCACATCATCATCTACATCGGCCCCGGCTGCTGCCCCCGCGCCCAAGCCAGCTCCCAAGCCAGTTGCCGCAAAACCAGAGCACAAGCCGGTCACCACCTACTCCAGCCAGCCGCGCAACAATGAAGTGGCGGGCAATGACGTGTATCGCTCAGACGATGCCCGACCGCAGATTTGCTATACCTGCGGCACGATTACCGCAATCATCCCCGTCACCGAAAAGGGTGAAGGCAGCGGTCTTGGCGCTGTCGCCGGTGGCGTAGTAGGTGCAATTGTCGGCAACCAGATCGGCAAAGGCAGTGGTCGCGATGTTGCCCGCATTGCGGGTATTGCCGGTGGTGCTTATGCGGGCCACCAGATTGAGAAGTCACAGCGCAGCAATACCGTCTATGACATCAATATCCGCCTCGAAGATGGCACCTTCCAACAAATCCGCGAGAACGCCGAGCCAGTATGGCGCATCGGTGATCGCGTGCGCATCGACAACGGCAGACTGTTGCCGCGCTAAGCCCAAGCTAATTCAGTACCAACCATCACGGCTACCTGCGGGTAGCCGTTTTTGTTTCTGTCCTGCATCGCTTAGAATCGGGGCATGGAATACAAGAAACCCTACCCCGACAGCCCCTGTGTAGCCGTGTGCTCCACCACCTTCGACGATGTTTGCCGTGGTTGCGGGCGCACCGTCAATGAAGTCGCAAACTGGATCACCTACACGCGCGAACAGAAAGATGTGATCTGGGAGCGCATCCTCGCCGACGGCTATCCACGGCGGAACAGCTAAGCCTTACCAGCGAATCTCGCCCCTGCCCTGCTTCTGCAAAAAAGCGTTAGTGCGCGAGAAAGGTCGGCTACCAAAAAAGCCACGGTGAGCCGACAAGGGGCTGGGGTGAACAGACTCAATCACCAGATGCTGCTCGCCAATCAAGCTGCGCTTGGCCTGTGCATGCGCCCCCCAGAGGATGAACACGCGTGACTGCGCCGACTGACCAAGGGCGCGAATGATGCGATCCGTCACCGACTGCCAGCCAAAGTTTTTGTGCGAGCCAGCCTCGCCCTTGCTCACGGTCAGGCTGGTATTCAGCAGCAACACGCCCTGTGCCGCCCAGTGCGAGAGATCGCCACTATCCAACCTTGCACCCACATCGCTTTCCAGTTCCTTGGCGATATTGCGCAAGGACGGCGGTGCCTTCATGCCCTCAGGCACAGAGAAGGACAGTCCCATCGCCTGGGGTAACAAGCTGCCCATACAGGCATCCTCACCGTGATACGGGTCCTGCCCAAGAATCACGACTGAGACAGCATCCGGAGGCATGGCGAGGGCACGATAACGGTGTTCAACAGCCGGATAGACCGTCGCAGGCGGCTCAATCGCTGCGACATTGGCTTCGGCACGTGCTACATCGGCGGCGAGTTGCGGTGCACAAAACGCCAACCAAGAGGCTGGAAAAGCACTCATACCGCCCCCCACGACTGCAAAGCCTCAAACACACGAATCGCCGCATAGGCATCGTTCGCGGCATACACAATTTGTTGCTCGTTCAATTTAGGCAGCGACCAGTTCGAGGTTGAAATGCGCTTGGACTTCACAAAGCGTTGCTGGAAAAGAATTGCAATCGCGCCCTTGGCACCGACCGAGTTTCGATAGCCGAGCTGGCGAAAGTTTTTATCCAGATCGACCAGGTTGTGCGGATGTATCCCGAACTTGTGCGCCAGTTGACTGGTGTCATTCGCCAGACCAAAGCCGATCTTTGCAATCTTGGCATCGTGCAGCAGCTCGGCCACAGCGGCCTGCGCCTCGGGAATGCGGGTTGGTAGCAACCATGCACGACCCGCTACCGCAAACTGCACCAGATGCGGGCCGTCGGAGGTTTCACCTTTGTTGAAAGTCGGCTTTGATTCGGTATCAAAGCCCAGCGCCGTAAAGGTCTTGAGCTCCGCCAGCGCCTTCTGAATCACCGCTGGTGTATCGGCCAGCACGATGGACGGACGCTCCAGCAAAGGAAACAAGGGCAAGGTTGCAATAACGTCCTTGCTTGGCGCAGAGAGTGATGAATTCATGGCCGCAATGTGCCACGGTTGCGCTAAAAACGGCGTGCTAAAAACACGCCCAGATCACCGTTGTTTCACCCAATCAAGGTCATCTGATAAATGAACATCCGCATCAAACACGCTTTGCAAGAACATTCACCAAAGGTGATAGTAAGGCTACCTCTTCTGGTGCCAACTTCGTTTGTTGTTGCATCAGTCTGCGAGACAGCTCGACGAGACGCCAGTGAACCTCACTCACAGTCACGTCAAATTCCAGCCGAATTTGCAACAAATCGGCTTCGCTAGCCTCACCAAGGGTGACGCCATTCAAGGCCTGATCGAGGCCCGTGCTTGAAATCGCACGAGTTACTCTCTGCAAGTATTGCTGGCTTTCCGAAAGTAGATGCTTCAGGCCGGCTGAAGCTTCCTTACTCTGGCTTTCCAATTGGGCCATGACATCGCATGTCTGCCCAATCTTCGTGAACAGTCCGCTCATCCCAACTTGAAAATCGGTCGAACTCGGATCCAACCCCTCCACTGCATCAATCTCTTCTTGTAAAACTCTTGCTGCGCGAAGCTCTTCGCGGCAGGCGGCCACGGCATCAATCACCGAATGGCTAAATTCGCCCGGAATAATCTTGAGGGCAACTTCGGCATATGCAAAGGGCTCGCTACTGTCACCAATAAACCGTGACAAGGTTTCTGCAACCGCGAGAATATGCCCCTCCTCGCTGATCTCGCCCTTTCTACGCCCGTGCGGGTAGCCACCTCCATCCAGACGCTCATGATGCTCAAGGACAAGTTCAGCGATGATGGGAGCAATCCCGCTCATATTCTTCAGCACTGCATGGCCAATGGCTGGGTGCGCTGCCATTTGCTGCCATTCTTCCGCATTGAATGGATTTGAGCGATTCCTGTGAAGCGCAGGATCTATATAGAGCTCACCAATATCATGAAAGAAACTCGCTACGATTAAACGGTCGAGTGCACCACGATCTGTGGGTCGCATGCGCTTCATGAGACTCATGGCCACCAAGCCCACAAGCACGCCATGGTTGAGTGATGCGGGCAATCTTGCTTCATGCAACTTAAGCAATGCCCCTGCTTGCTCACCAAATTGCGCACTTTTAACAACACCAAGTGCACTATCCAAGTTTGAGGATTGACCAATTAAACGCGCCAAAGATGGGCTTGAGTCGAGCAAGGACTCTGCTGTGAGCTTTAATGCCTGAGGCGTTACTGGATCCCCGATACTGATGCTGGACTCAAGCGGGCGTATCAGCTTGTGCGACACAATGCGCTCGTACATGCCTTCACTGATACGCGTGCCTTTACCGATGAGCTTGACGCCGCTGGCCGAAAACACGTCTTCGGTGGCCTTCACTTCCTCTTCCGCCGAGAGCGATACCAAGTGGCGCAGGTAATGCGTGTTCACCAGAGCTGAAGCATCCTGCATGCATTGTCCTTTGCTAGTCGGGGCGGTCCATGATTCATGCTGCTTGACCGTGTATTGCTATCTTAGCCAATACGTAACAATAGCCGATGAATATGACACGTTAAATATAATATTTTCATTATGACCATTGCATTTTATATACACATTTAATGAAACGCGCTGAACTTGCCCACCTGTCAAGTCTTGTCAGCGCCTCCCCCCTCCGGTAGGGTGCGTGCCTCACTGTTTTGGATGTTTCCATGCTGCCCTCGATCGAAAACCGCCTTGCCGTTGATATCGGTGCCAAACCTGTCCAGGTTGCCGCTGCTGTTGCCCTGCTTGACGAAGGCGCCACCGTGCCCTTCATTTCCCGCTACCGGAAGGAAGTCACCGGCGGGCTGGACGACACCCAACTGCGCCTGCTGGAAGAACGGCTTGGCTACCTGCGCGAGCTGGAAGAGCGCCGCGCAGCTGTAATTGCCAGCGTGGCGGAACAAGGCAAGCTAACGCCCGAGCTGCAGGCCGAATTTGAAAACGCTGAAACCAAACAGCGCCTGGAAGACTTGTATCTCCCCTACAAGCAGAAGCGCCGTACCAAGGCCCAGATCGCCAAGGAGTCGGGCCTGGAACCGCTAGCCGACGCCCTGATCAATGACCCGACCCTCAAGCCAGAGGACGAAGCTGCCCAGTACGTCGCGGCTGACCGCGCCGAGAACCCGGTTGCCGACGTGAAGGCTGCCCTCGACGGCGCGCGCCAGATCCTCATGGAGCGCTTTGCTGAAGACGCCGGGCTGCTGGGTAAGCTGCGCGAGCAGCTGCAAGACAACGGCATCCTCACCTCGGTCATGGCCGAAGGCAAGGAACAGGAAGGCGCCAAGTTCCGCGATTACTTTGTCTATTCAGAAAAGATCGCTGACATCCCCTCGCACCGTGCGCTGGCCCTGTTCCGAGGCCGCAATGAAGACATCCTGCGTCTGGCGCTCAAAATGCCGGAAGAGCTGCAAGACCCGCCCATGTCGAGCCCGTGCGAGCGCCGCGTGGCCGCCCATTTCGGTATCGCCGATCAAGGCCGTGCCGCCGACCGCTGGCTGATGGAAACTGCCCGCTGGGCATGGATGGTCAAGATTTCGCTGCACCTTGAGCTGGAACTCATGAACGCCCTGCGCGAACGTTCGGAAGAAGAAGCCATCCGTGTCTTCGCCCGCAACCTCAACGACCTGCTGTTGGCCGCACCGGCCGGCCCGCGCGTCACCATGGGGCTGGACCCCGGCATCCGTACCGGCGTCAAAGTCGCGGTGGTCGATAGCACCGGCAAGGTGCTGGACACCGCCACCGTCTACCCACACGAGCCGCGTAACGACTGGCACGGTACGCTGCACACGCTCGGCCTATTGTGCGTCAAGCACAAGGTCAATCTCATCAGCATCGGCAACGGCACCGCCTCGCGCGAAACCGACAAACTGGCGGCGGACCTGATCAAGGGCCTGCCAGAGCTCAACATGAACAAGATCGTTGTGTCCGAAGCCGGCGCCTCGGTCTACTCCGCATCCGAACTGGCCGCCAAGGAATTCCCCGACCTCGACGTCTCACTGCGCGGCGCTGTCTCGATTGCCCGTCGCCTGCAAGACCCGCTGGCTGAGCTGGTCAAGATCGACCCCAAATCCATCGGCGTCGGCCAGTATCAGCACGACGTCTCGCAGACCAAGCTCGCCAAGTCCCTTGATGCCGTGGTTGAAGATTGCGTGAATGCGGTGGGTGTAGATGTAAACACCGCCAGCGTCGCCCTGCTCACCCGTATCTCCGGCCTCAACAGCACGCTGGCCGCCAATATCGTTGTCCATCGCGACGCGAATGGCCGCTTCAGCAGCCGCGATGCACTCAAGCAAGTGCCACGTCTCGGTGACAAGACGTATGAACAAGCCGCAGGATTCCTGCGCATCAACGGCGGCGACAACCCACTCGACGCCTCTTCCGTCCACCCGGAAGCCTATCCGGTGGTTGAACGCATCCTTGCTGACATCAAAAAGGGCGTGAAAGAAGTCATCGGCGACAGCAGCACCGTGCGTAGCCTTAACGCCCACAAGTACACGGATGAAAAGTTCGGTCTGCCTACCGTGCAAGACATCCTGAAGGAACTTGAAAAACCCGGCCGCGACCCCCGCCCTGAGTTCAAGAGCGCCACCTTCAAGGAAGGCGTGGAAGACCTGAAAGATCTCGTACCCGGCATGCTGCTCGAAGGCGTGGTCACAAACGTCGCCGCCTTCGGCGCCTTTGTCGATATCGGCGTGCATCAGGACGGCCTCGTGCACGTCTCCGCGCTTGCTAACAAGTTCGTCAAAGACCCACACGAAGTCGTTAAGGCCGGCGATGTGGTCAAGGTCAAAGTGCTGGAAGTTGACCTGCCCCGAAAACGCATCGCGCTCACCATGCGCCTGACCGACGAAGCCAGCCCAGCCAAGCGCCCAGAGGGTGGTCAGCGCAGCAATGACCGCGGCGGCGCCTCCAGCCGCGACGTCCAACGTCACAGCGGCAACAGCCGCGCACCGCAGGTGGAAAGTGCGATGGCATCTGCGTTTGCCAAGTTGAAGCGGTAAGTACTCTCATGCCTCAACACAAAGGGCTCCCTTGCGGAGCCCTTTATGTTTTTGCAGCACCCACCTGTCAGTAGTTTGATTGGTTGATAGACGGACAGATAGAGGATCAAGACATTGAAAATAAGACTGAAAGTCCTGTTAGCATGCGCTCTCTTAATGATTCAATAGGCTGACCGGTGAGTCCGTCTAATAACTGTTAGGCGAACACTATGTCAGACGCCCCAAAGTCCCAAGAAACACAGCTCGTGACAGCGAAGCCACCGAAGTCGAAGTCAAACGCAGAGCACTGGGCAGATGTTTTTCTTAGTGAATTTGCCAAAGAATCCGATAGGGCCGCAGTAATTGTTGCAGCCTCAATCTTCGACAACTCTCTCCGCGACTTGTTGAAACAGTACCTTGTTCCAAATGCCTCTGGAACTGACGAGCTATTTGACGGAACCAATGCGCCTCTTGCCACTTTCAGCGCAAAGATTGCCTTTGCTCATCGCCTCGGCCTGATATCTGGTTCGTTTGCTCGTAACCTTCATCTCATTAGACGCATTCGAAATGAATTTGCCCACAACATTCATGGTGGATCATTTGAAGACACTGCTGTCAAAAGTCGGGTCATGGAACTTTATAAAAGTCAGGTATATAAAAACGAAACTACGGGAAGCATCCTTCACCCCAAGGGGGCGCGTGGGGATTTTCTAACCGTTTGCGTATGGATGGTTTGGGTTCTAACTTCAATGGTTGAAAAAACAGTCCCAATTAAAGAGGCTGCTCTCGAATTTGGATTCACTCAACCTAAGAAAAAAAGAAGCAAGTGAACTCAAGCACAGAAACGCCTAACCCTTCGGTCAAGCGGGACTGCGGAACCGGCGTGGTTTCTCTGGGCAATCGCTTTCGCGCCGCAGCCCCTTACCTCCAACGCTAGGCCTTACAACATGCGCATAGAGGAACCTCAGTTTTTCATTTACGGCATACTTTTGTTTGCGTGCGCTTGGGCCTTATCCAAAACCATTTCATCTGCCAAGTTACGTCTGCATTTGAGGGCTACTTTTCTGGCATGTGGTCTTGGCTTCATTGTCGTGCCAGGTCACGGTGAGATTATCATCGCACCAGTGCTTGCCTGTTTTAGCCCACCACTGCGCTCTCACTTAATCGTTATTGGTAGTGTTTTCTTTTTTATTTGGTGGGCAGTTTCGTGTGGCTTTCTTAAGCGCCTAACCCATCATTCAAGCGCGACATCTAACGGCGACTCTTAATTCAAACGTTAGCCCTCACTGGGGACGCAGCTTTCTCTATGGGCGATGCTCGCCAACATATGAATCCAAAAATCAGACGCATTCTTCAGGCAGTCCTATATGAGGCTATCGCACTCGCGGCAGTCGGGCCGTATCTCGCATTTTTCTTCAGCGAGCCGATGAGTTCTAGCATTGGCTTGGCCGCGCTGATGTCTACCGTTGCACTTGGCTGGAACTACATCTTCAACGGCTGGTTCGAGCGCTGGGAAGCGCGCCAAACCGTCAGAGATAGATCACTTCTCAGGCGGCTTGTGCACGGCATTGGATTCGAAGGGGGTCTTGTTATCATGCTCGTCCCTGTCACGGCTTGGTGGCTCAACACCTCACTACTCAAGGCCTTCGTAGCAGATCTTGGCATATTCGGTTTCTTCTTCATCTATACAGTAGCGTTCACTTGGGCCTTTGACAGAATCTTCGGTCTACCCCAATCCGCTCCTGAGCAGGGTGAGGCGTAACCTTTTGGTCAAACGGGAACGTATTCCCTCCAACGTTAGTCTTAGCTTTTTTAAACCGTAGTTCTTTAACCCAGAGGAAAATTAATGATGAAGCTTCAGTTTTTGGCGTTAACCGCAGCGGTCGCACTCACACCAGGTTTGACGATGGCAAAAGAGGTGGTGGTTGTAAATCAAGCGATCACAGAGAAGGAGGCTATCGAAGCTCAAAAAGCTTGGTGTGGCGCATTGATTGACATTAACGCTACTTTCGAGAAGAGCGGACAGGCTGCGGCTAAAGCATTAGCTGAAAAAGTCATCGACAGTGCTTACGCTTACCAAATGGGCGCGGTTCTCTTTAAACCTACGCTCACTGTAAATCCACAAACGTTCCGTACCACCCGTGCAGGTGCCTTAGCCTATTTTGTGGGTGGTGATCCATCCTTCCCGGATAAAGGCTTCGCGCTCAAAGGCTGGAAAAAATGTGAGGCAGTAAACGCAGCGATTTTCATTGATGGCAATAGCGCCATCACCATGGGGAAGGTTCACTTAACAGACAAGGATGGAAAAGTAACCACAGTTGATAAAACATGGGGTTACGTGAAGGATGAGGCTGGCAAGCTGCGCATTAATCTTCATCACTCATCTTTGGAATACCAGCCGAAATGAGTGTGCAAAAGACTGTCCATCAACAGTAATAGTTTAGCCTGACAATTCATTCCAGCGGCCTGCCTTCGGCAGCCGCTGGATCAAAAGTTACTGATCAGATTGGCCATGCGACACCCAAGCGGAATGAAGTAACGCCATCATCGCTGAGGCTGCGCGCATCTTTGCTGGAACATGGAATGACTAACCAAGACCGCCTGCAAAACCTCGAATACCTGATCCGCCAATCTATCCCTGTTCGCGATGACCAGGAAGACCCCGCCGACCCTGAACATCTGGCCGAGGCTGCGGCTTGCGGCATGACGATTACCGAGGGCTTGAGCAAAGGTGATTTGTTGTCGCTGGTGCAAACGCGCATGCGCGCAAGAGATTGACGGCGCAATCTGGGAAGTACTCTCGCACGGGGTAAAATCCACACCCCATGCGCCCATTACTCAACATTGGTGATCTTGACCAACGCCTTTCTGACCTAAAAGCCCTGCCCATCCATCGTGGGCGGGTGCTGCGTGCTTGGCTGAATGGCAAGGCGCTGGATGCCGGGACACGGCATCAAAAATCAGAAAACTTCCTCCCGCTGTCGGTACGCAATGGCCTGCCGGCACTGAGCGAGACACTGGAAGCATTAGCGCACATTCACTCTGAACATCCGGGCGCTGACGATTCCGCCCGTCTGCTAGTGCAGCTAGCGGATGGGCAGATGGTGGAAAGCGTTCTGCTGCCGCGTGATGGATTGTGTGTATCCACACAGGTGGGCTGCGCAGTGGGTTGCCGCTTTTGCATGACGGGCAAGAGTGGGCTGATCCGTCAGCTCAGCAGCTTGGAAATTGTGGCGCAAGTGGTGCTGGCGCGGCGCAAGCGCCCGGTGAAAAAGGTGGTTTTCATGGGCATGGGCGAACCCGCGCACAACCTTGAGAACGTGCTGGAGGCAATTGATCTGCTCGGCACCGAAGGTGGCATTGGCCACAAGAATTTGGTGTTCTCGACGGTGGGCGACCGCCGTGTGTTTGAACAACTGCCCTTGCAGCGCGTGCGCCCCGCACTGGCATTGTCACTACACACGACCAAGGCCGATTTACGCGAGCATTTGCTGCCACGCGCGCCGAAGATTGCACCGGAAGAATTAATGGCACTGGGCGAGGACTATGCGCGCGCGACCGGCTACCCCATCCAATACCAATGGACGCTGCTCAAGGGCATTAACGATGGGCAGGACGAGCTGGACGAAATCTTGCGCCTGTTCAAGGGCAAGTACGCCCTGCTCAATGTGATTCCCTTCAACAGCATGGAAGGTACAGGGCTAGATGACCACTACGAGCGCCCGGATACCGAACGTATCCGCGAGATCGTCAAATACCTACATAGCCGCTATGTGCTGACCAAGGTGCGCAATAGCGCCGGACAAGATGTGGACGGCGGCTGCGGCCAGCTGCGTGCCCGCGCTGAGGGCGCCGCTACGCTGGTGGATATGCGCCGCAAGCGCACCAACGCAGTGAAAGCCGGGCCCGTATCTAACTGATGCTGCTGACTGAACATCTACTGCGTATTTTCAATCGGCTTGGTTCAGGCACAAACTGAAACACAGCATCGAATGCCGATTTACAGCGCAAAAAACAGTGCTGCCGGGTGTTGATCAGTCATCCATCCGGCATATACACTAGAGGCACTGCTTTCTTGAGAGACACAAGACGATGCAAGCAAGCCACGACGAAAACGGTTCACCAATGGTCGGCACATGGAAGCTGGTTTCCTATGTGATCGAGGCGCAGGAAAGCGGCAAGATTCTTAAGGTCATGGGCGAGCAGCCCACGGGTTATGTGGCTTTCCTGCCGACCGGGCGCGTGTTCTTCATGCTCACCGCTGAAGGCCGCGAGCCAGACCCGGCGCACACCGCCGAGAACCACGCGCACTTGCTCGATACGATGGTGGCCTATACCGGCCGCTACCGCACCGAAGGCGATAAATGGATCACCAAGGTTGAAGTGGCGTGGAACCCGGAATGGGTGGGCACCGAGCAGTCGCGCTTCTTCAAGCTGAATGGCAACTCGCTGCAAGTGCTGACGCCGTGGCGCTTGATGCCCAACTGGGCCGAGCACGGTATGACGCGGAGCATTATTAGCTTTGAGCGCGCCGAATAATCAGTAATTTGATTCAGGCATTACCACGCCAGCTGACGCTGGCTCTCAAAGCAACGTAACTCACCCGAAAGCGGATCAGTAAATGTTACCGACCGCGCTAGCAACTGCAAGGGTTGCGAGAAGTCTTCTTTGTCCACGCTGACAAAGGGATACCAAGGGTCGTTCTGAATCGGGATGCCGAGTGACAGCATGTGCGCCCGCAGCTGATGCTTGCGGCCAGTGTGCGGTTCAAGCTGATACTTTGCGACATCGCCGCGCTGCTCAAGCAACTCCACCCGCGTTTCACTATTCGGCTCGCCCGTCACTTCACGCATGGTGAAAAACTGGGTGCTGCTCGTATCCCCTTCCTTACCGCTCTCGACCAAGCGGCTACGATGCACCAAAGGCAAAGATAGGTCGGGTCGATGCGGCGCAATCGCTTCGTACACCTTGCTCACGCTGCGCTGTTCAAACAGCTGTTGATACGCGCCGCGACTGGGTGGATGAATGCAGAACAAGACCAAGCCAGCCGTCTCACGATCCAGCCGATGAATAGGTGTCAGCTCAGGCAGGCCGAGCTTGCTGCGTAGCCGCGCCAAGAGGGTTTCGCGCAGATAGCGGCCGCCGGGAATGGTTGCTAGAAAGTGCGGCTTATCAACGACCAGTAGATGTTCATCACGATGCAGGATGACTTCATCAAACGGTACCGGCGTTTCCTGCGGCACCTCGCGGTAGTACCAAATGCGCGAACCGGCACGGTACGGCGTATCCGCCGCCATGATGCGCCCAGCTTCATCAACAATCTCGCCACGCGCCAGCCTGTCATTCAATACTTCAACGTCAAGATGCGGAAAGCGCGTCACCAGCCACGCCAGCAGATTCGGCCAGCTGCCTTCTGGCAACCAAGCGTAGCTGGGCGGAATGGTGTCTTTGACGGGTAAAGGAGATGGCAGCGGTTTGGTCACAGGCGGAGTTTACCTGCATGCACTGCACAAAACAGCCTGTGCTATCTGAGTCAGACAACAGCAACCCGAAACTTGGCATAGCCGCCAGTGAAAAGGCCACCCGCAGGTGGCCATTTTGCAGTCGCAACGAAGCGAAATTACTTGTTCGGTTGCGGCGTGATGCGCAGATACGGCTTGATGGCTTTGTAGCCCTTAGGGAATTTCTGCTTGATGATTTCCGGGTCTTGCAAGGACGGCACGATCACCACATCATCTCCATCCTGCCAGTTGCCCGGTGTAGCGACACTATGGCTATCAGTCAGCTGTAACGAATCAATCACGCGCAAGACTTCGTTGAAGTTACGGCCGGCACTGGCCGGATAGGTGATGATCAGACGCACCTTCTTGGCCGGATCGATGATGAACAGCGAGCGCACCGTCAGTGTGGCATTCGCGTTCGGATGAATCATGTCGTACAGCTCAGACACCTTGCGATCGCCGTCGGCAAGGATCGGGAAATTCACGACGGTGTTCTGGGTTTCGTTGATGTCATTGATCCATTGCTTGTGTGACTCAACCGGATCAACGGACAGGGCGATTGCCTTGACGCCACGCTTTTCAAACTCGCCCTTGAGCTTGGCGGTCAGGCCCAGCTCTGTGGTGCAAACGGGGGTGAAGTCGGCGGGGTGCGAGAAGAGGATGCCCCAGCTATTGCCCAGCCATTCGTGGAACTTGATGCGGCCTTCGCTAGAGTCTTGTTCAAAGTCAGGTGCAATATCACCGAGATGGAGTGACATGGTTTTCTCCTCGTTGTTGTTGGTTGGAATTGCAGAGGCACTGCTGATGTAACCGTAACATGGTGCTGAAGCAGTAATGAGACATTATTGGCATATCGATATGCAGATGCGTTTTCTTTCACGATCCATCTTGGAATAATCCCTCCGCCGTATCGCTGCTGCATACCCGGTTGCGCCCGCCATGCTTGGCGCGGTAAAGCAAGGTATCCGCGGCTTCAAGCATGGCATTGAAGGTCTTTACGCGGACATCACTGCTCAACCCGATACTGATGGTGACCTTAAGATCGGGGTGCACCTCATGCCAGGGATAAGCCTCGATACGCTGGCGCAAGGCCTCGCAGATTTCCTCCGCTTGCTGTAAGGAGGCTTCCGGGAAAGCAATGACAAACTCTTCTCCGCCATAGCGCGCCACCAGATCGGTTGCACGCGTCTTGCTGCTCAGTATTTCGCCAATACGCCGTAGCACTTCGTCGCCCATGGCATGCGAGAAGGTGTCATTGATCTTTTTGAAGTGATCAATATCGGCCAGCATGATGCTGAAGGGGCGCTGATAACGTACAGCGTGCTGGAAGAGGCGAGCGCAGTTCTCATCAAAGTAGCGGCGGTTATAGAGTCCCGTCAGCGCATCGCGGATACTCAGCTCACGCAACTGAATCGCCATTTTCTCGATTCGATCCTTGGAGTCTTGCAGCTCGCGATATTGCCGCTCAAGGTCCTTGCTCATGCGGTTGAACGCGGTTGCGAGAATACCAACCTCATCGTTGGCCTCGACCGTCACCTGCTTGCCAAGCTCGCCCTGCCCCATGGCCTTGACCGCACGAGTGAGCTTGCGCAAACGCCGATTCAGATGCGCTGCCATCCCGATACCGAAAATCAAGGTGAGAAATACCCCAGCCACGATACTGATGATGAGCGCCTCGCGCATGGCGGCAATGTAGCCAAGATCGAGCGCAGAATAGTTTGGCTTACCCTGCGGCAGAAAGTGCGCAACGATGCGCCCTTCCGACTCAATCGGACTGAGACGCTTCACATCCTCGGGACGTACCTTTTCGCCCACCTTGTAAGGCGGCAGCGGCAACAATGCGTGGAAATCGTTATCAAACAAATAAAAGCGGAAAGGTGGCCCCTGCATGTCCGCAGGCGGCGGCAGATGGTCCGGTGGTAAAGGTGCCATGGCCAACGAATCGGGTGTCATGCCCGGTAGCACCGGCCCGCGCGGTGGATCAAGTCGGCCCATGCCGAGCTCGCCCGGTACATGCCCCAGCAAGGCATGGCGACGCTGACTGAAGGTGCGGAAGCTTTCTTGTTTATGCGCGGCTTCCCAGCTGCCATAGGCACGAAAATAATCGCTGACGTCGGCACGAAAGCGACGTACCGCCTCCTGCATGACCAGATCATCAAACTTTTCGGTGAGGCGGATGTAGGCAATACTACCGACCAGTGCGGTCGACATCAATGTCGTGACCAGCAGGCCGATGATCAGCTTGGTACGCAGCGAGAAATTGCGGACGGAAAACGACATGAATGTCCTTCCTATGTACAGCTTTGTACTACAGCTTTTTATACACCCCTTTGCAAGAGTAGCAGCTTCTGGTGACTAGCTGGATAGATGGTCGGGCCTGGGTGCGGCCTTGGGGTCTGCCTCATGGCGGCTCTTACTCCAATTGATCAGCGATAGCAAAAGCAGACCACAACCAATCAGTGCTACGCCAATCAGCTCGACCACTGCCAGCTGTTCATCCAGCTGCAGCCGTGATGAAAGCAGGGCGACAACGGGTACGCCCAGAATCGACAAGCTCGCCTGCCAGGCTGGCAGATGCTCAAGCACGTACAGCCAGAGGAACCAGCAGATGGCATTGCTGACGATACCCAGTGCCGCGAGTATGAGCAGGTAATGGGTAGTCCACTGCGTCGCTGGCTCAGGGACGATCCAGGCAATACCGCAGAGCAGGATGGCACCGAACATCATCTGCCATGCGGTGAACACCAGCAGATCACCGTTTAGTTCGCTGCGCCATTGCTTCACCAGCATGGTGCCCCATGCCCAGCTACCGGCAGCAAGCACACCCAGCGCAATCGCCAGCTTGCCACCATGGAAATTCCACGGTTCGATAATGCACAGCAAGCCCACCAAGGTAATGGTGGCGGCTACCCATTGGGTTTTGGCAATGCGCTCCCCCAGAATCAAGCGCCCCAGAAACAAGGTCCAGATCGGCATGGTGTAAATCAACACTGCTGTCTTGCCCGGTCCGGATTCAACCAGTGTCCACGTTTGCAGAATAAAAAACAGCGCAGTCTGGATGGCGCCAATGATCAGGGTCTTGCGCCAGCCGCGTAGGCGCAAGGACCGCCCCATCAGCGGTAGCGCAATGAAAAGGCAGACCGCTCCGGCCAGTGAGCGCTGTGCCGCAAAGGCGAATGGAGCAACCTCACGCAAAGCGATCTTGGCCAGAATCCAGGTGTAGCCCCACGCGAGCGTAAGGAAGAGCAGCGCCGCCATGGCGCGAGGGTTACGGGCAAAGGGCACGTCAAACTTTCGGGAAATTGAGGACGGCGCGGGTATTCGCTGTCGTTTGTGCAACTAGCGTGGCGACGGGCATGCCGCGTAGCTCAGCCAACACAGCAGCAATTCGTGACAATTCGGCAGGCTCATTGCGACCGTCATTGCCGCGCCACTCTGGTGGAATGTCCGGCGAGTCAGTCTCAAGCACGATTGATTCAAGCGGCAGTGTTGCGGCGAGCTCTCGGATGCGGAGCGCACGTTGCCATGTCATGGCGCCACCAAAGCCCAGCTTGAAACCCAGCTTGATGAATTCATCTGCCTGCTGACGGCTACCGTTGAAGGCATGGGCAATACCACCGCGAAGCTTGTACTTTCTGAGCTCACGCAGCACTTCATCAATCGCCTTGCGAACATGCAGAATCACGGGCAGCTCAAACTCGCGGGCGATCTTGAGTTGCTCGGTAAAGAAGAAAGTCTGTCGTTCACCATTTCGGGTCGGCACAAAGTTATCCAGCCCGATCTCCCCTACCGCAACCGCTTGCTCACGCTGTAGCGTCTCGCGCAGGGCGATGAGATCGCCCTCCTCGGCCCTGTCGACATACATGGGGTGGATGCCGTAGGCCGGGAAGCATCCCACATACTCGCGACACAGCGAGGCAACCGCACCAAAATTGGCGCGTTCAACAGCCGGAACCACAATGCCTTGTAGACCGGCTGCCATGGCGCGTGCATGCACGGCATCGCGGTCAGGGTCGAGCTCAGGGGCATCCAGATGGCAGTGGCTATCGATCATGTGAAAAGTGTACGTCACGCAACTGCAACAGTCATCCAGTATCTTCGCCAACTATGCAGATGGAGACTGTCTTGGAAAGCAACTGGGTACTTGAGCGCACGGATATTGGTCAGGCCGAGATAGCGCATCGGGCCTTGAAACTGCCCATGACTGCCCGCGCCATTTTGCTCATGGTCGATGGCAAGTCAGAGATCACGCAGTTGCAACGAAAGATGACCGGTTTGCCTGACGCCATGAGTATTTTGGAGTCGATGCTGATTAATGGACTGATACGACGTCGCCATTACAGCAACGACACTTCGATTCGTGACGCCAGCAATGGCTTGACCGTTAGTCGGAAAGCGACGCAACAGGTACTCAAGCAGGCCGCACAACCCAGCGTACTGCAAGCAGTCAGCAAACCGACTGTTCCTGCGCCTGTGGTTGGTAAGCAGCGCAAATCGCTGGCACTGGCTCGCCTCTATTTACTCGACCAAATGGAAAGAATGTTTGGCGACAGCAGCGATGCCGCACGTAATTTGTTGCGTACGGCAACGACGCGCGATGAGCTGCTAAGTGTATTTTCCGATTGCCGCGAGATTTTGCTTGAAACCACGGGCATAGAACGCACGCAGCGGATTGAGCAGGAGTTTCGCGCGATGCTGCCGGACGCAGTGGCCAGCTAGATCAGCAATCGGTCAGGATACCTCTTCGATCCAAGCACCCTGGATGGCTTCCAGAATCTTCTCGCCACAACGGCTCTTGTCGTCGTCAAAGCCGGGCAGCGCCATCACCCAGTTCATCAGATCGACAAAATTGATTTTGGTTGGATCCACATCAGGATGAGCTTCAGAGAGCTCAATCGCGATGTCCAGTGTATCGGTCCATTTCATAGTTACATCCTCATCCTTGTCAGCGTTGCCCACTTAACGCCTTCGTCTAGAAGGGGCTAAGGGAAAGGCGTCACTTCTTGGTATGGCCTTCCTTGGCCATGTTGATGGTGTATTTCGGAATTTCGACAACCAGCGGCGTCTCGTTCAGGATGACCTGACAGGACAAGCGCGAATTGGGTTCCAGCCCCCACGCTTTGTCGAGCAGATCATCTTCCAGCTCTTCGCTGGGTTCCAGCGCATTGAAGCCTTCGCGGACAACAACGTGGCAGGTGGTGCACGCGCAGGACTTTTCGCAGGCATGCTCAATGTCAATGCCGTTTTCCAGTAGGGCGTCGCACAAGCTGATACCGGCAGCAGCATCAATCACGGCGCCATCGGGGCACAGCTCAACGTGGGGAAGGATCACTATTTGGGTCATGGCGTTTTAGATCAGAGATCAAGTTCTTCAAGTTTCTTGCCGGCCAGCGCGCGCTTGACGCCCTGGTCCATACGACGGGCAGCAAATTCTTCCGTCACGTGGGAAAGCGTGTGCATGGCATCGTCGAGCACGCGACGGTCATCACCCATCAACACGCTGTTGAGTCGGGTTACGGCGGAGTCGATTTGCTGGCGCTCTTCTTCACTCAGCAAGTGCGCATCTTCGCGCAATGCCGATGAAATAGCTTCGAGTAGGCGCTGCGCTTCAACCTGCAATTCACGCAAGGCACGGCGCTGCGCATCGCTGGCTGCATTGCTGAAGCTGTCCTTAAGCATGGCGGCGATTTCATCGTCGGACAAACCATAAGATGGCTTGACCTCAATGCGGGCTTCTTTGCCGGTGGTCTGTTCAGTCGCGCTGACGGACAGCATGCCATCTGCATCGACTTGGAAGGTCACGCGAATACGCGCTGCACCAGCAACCATGGGCGGCATGTCGCGCAGCTCAAAGCGTGCCAACGAACGACAGTCACTCACCAGTTCGCGCTCGCCCTGCACCACGTGAATCGCCATGGCCGTCTGGCCATCTTTGTAGGTGGTGAACTCCTGCGCCTTGGCAACGGGGATCGTGGAGTTACGCGGGATCACCTTTTCAACCAGCCCGCCCATGGTTTCCAGCCCCAGCGAGAGCGGGATCACATCAAGCAGAAGCCAGTCGTCACCTGGGGCGCGGTTGCCCGCGAGCAGATTGGCTTGGGTCGCTGCGCCAAGCGCGACAACCTTATCCGGATCAAGATTATTCAGCGGCTCCTGATTAAAGAAGTCGCCTACAGCTTTTTGTACCTGCGGCATGCGCGTAGCGCCGCCGACCATGACGACACCCTTCACCTCTTCCACCGTCAGTCCAGCATCACGCAAGGCCTTGCGGGTCGGCGCAATGGTCTTCTGCACCAGATTGCGGGTGATCTCGGTAAAGATTTCGGTGGTCAGAGTGACATCCACATATTCACCGCTGGACAGGCGTACGGTGATGGGCGCGGCACCGTGATAGGTAATGTATTCCTTGGCTTCACGTGCTTTGGTCAACAACAGACGAGCATCGTGAATGGTCAGCGGGGCCAGCTTAGCCTCTTCGATGATCCAGCAGAACACGCGCTGATCAAAATCATCGCCGCCGAGCGCAGAGTCGCCACCAGTGGCCAACACTTCAAAGACCCCACGCGACAGGCGCAGGATAGAGATATCAAACGTACCGCCACCCAGATCGTAGACGGCGTAAATACCTTCGGCGGCATTATCCAGGCCGTAGGCAATTGCTGCAGCGGTTGGCTCGTTCAGCAGACGCAGCACATTGATGCCAGCCAGCGTGGCAGCATCTTTGGTGGCCTGACGCTGGGCATCGTCGAAATAAGCCGGGACGGTGATGACAGCGCCTGTCAGTTCCCCTGCCAGTGAGGCCTCGGCGCGCACGCGCAGCGCCTTGAGAATATCGGCCGACACTTCAACCGGTGATTTGATCCCCTGCGCGGTGCGCAACTTAACCATGCCGTCGGCATCGACAAAGTCGTAGGGGCTGGATTCAATATGGGAAATATCTTTGTGCCCGCGCCCCATGAAACGCTTGACCGACACAATCGTGTTTTTCGGATCTCGGGATTGCTCAGCCTGCGCTTCAAAGCCAACAATCGTCTGCTCCGGCGTGTAACGAACCACCGATGGCAGCAGCGAGCGACCCAGCTCGTCTTTGAGGACAACGCTCATCCCGCTGCGAACCGTCGCAACCAAGGAATTGGTCGTCCCCAGATCGATACCAATCGCCAAACGGTGTTCGTGTGGTGCGGTGGATTCGCCGGGTTCGGAAATCTGGAGTAGTGCCATTCTTGTTTTTCTGCTCAGTCAGGCGAGCGTTTATGCCGCTTCGGCGGCTTCAATTGCATCTTCGATTTCGTTCAGCAGTTTGTCCTTGAACATCAAGCGACGCACAGTTTGCGCTGCGGCCTGATTATCTTGGTCTGTATCCAGCTCTTGCTGGAGCAGCTGGTAATCGGCTTTCATTTCGCTGCGCAGGTCGCGCTGCAGCTTTTCCAGCGCATCAATATCGCCTTCGCTGCGCGCATCAGCCACGGCCTCACGACACTCAAGCTGCTGCACCAAAAACTCCATGGGCATCGCTGTATTGCGCTCAACTTGCGGATCAACACCGCGCAACTGCAGCAGATATTGCGCACGCTTGATCGGCGCCTTGAGCGTCTGGAATGCCTCATTCGCCTGCGTTGCCCATTGCATGGCCACACGCTGCTCAGCATCACTCAGATGCGCATGCTTGTCAGGATGCACGCGCGCCTGCAGATCGCGAAAATGCTGCTCAAGCGTCGCCATATTCAGCCCGAAGGCTGGGGCGATATCGAACAGCGCAAAGTGATCGCGACTGATGTCAGGAGCGCCCATCAGCACACTCAGACGTTGAAGCTCTCGCCGCAGCCACACTCATCTTTCACGTTCGGATTGTTGAACTTGAAACCTTCGTTCAAACCTTCCTTGGTGTAGTCGAGCTCGGTGCCGTCGATGTAGGGCAGGCTCTTCGGATCGACCAGCACTTTCATGCCATAGCTCTCGAAGATGATGTCCTCTTCGTTTGCCATATCGGCAAACTCAAGCTTATAGGCCATACCGGAACAACCCGAGGTACGCACCGCCAGACGCAAGCCAAACCCCTTGCCGCGCTTGGCAATGAAGTTAGCAACGTGCTTGGCTGCGCTTTCCGAAAGGGTGACTGCCATGATGAACTCCTTAGCTGCCGTGCTTAGTCTTGTAGTCGGCCACAGCTGCCTTGATCGCGTCTTCAGCGAGGATGGAGCAGTGAATCTTGACCGGCGGCAGGGCCAACTCTTCGGCGATGATCGTGTTCTTGATTTCCAAGGCTTGATCAAGTGTCTTGCCCTTGACCCACTCGGTGACGAGCGAGCTGGAGGCAATTGCCGAACCGCAGCCGTAGGTCTTGAACTTGGCATCTTCGATGATGCCTTCCTTATTCACCTTGATCTGCAGCTTCATCACGTCGCCGCAAGCTGGTGCACCCACCATGCCGGTGCCAACTTCGTCATCGTCCTTGGCAAAGCTGCCGACGTTGCGTGGATTCTCGTAGTGATCGAGTACTTTTTCGCTATAGGCCATTTTGTATCTCCTTCTAACTAGTCGCCCCCGCCCACGGGGCGGGGGATGGGGGGCGGGCTACTCATTTGCCCACCGGGCTGCACACGTCAGTGTGCTGCCCATTGAACGGTGCTGAGATCAATGCCGTCCTTGAACATTTCCCACAGCGGCGACAACTCACGCAGCTTGTCGATCTTGCCTTGCAGCAGCTTGACAGCGTAGTCGACGTCTTCCTCGGTGGTAAAGCGACCGATGGAGAAGCGGATCGAGCTGTGTGCCAGTTCGTCGGAACGACCCAGCGCACGCAATACATACGATGGCTCCAGGCTGGCCGAGGTACAGGCCGAACCGGACGACACCGCCAGATCCTTGATCGCCATGATCAGCGACTCGCCTTCGACAAAGTTGAAGCTGATGTTCAGGTTGTGCGGGACACGTTGCTCAATGTCGCCATTGACGTAGGTTTCTTCGATGGTCTGCAGGCCCTTGAGCAGGCGATCACGCAACATGCGGATACGATCGTTTTCAGTCGCCATTTCTTCCTTGGCGATACGGAAAGCCTCACCCATGCCAACGATCTGGTGCGTTGCCAGTGTACCGGAGCGCAGACCGCGCTCATGACCACCACCGTGCATTTGCGCTTCCAGACGGATACGCGGCTTGCGACGCACGTACAGGGCACCAATACCCTTAGGACCATAGGTCTTGTGGGCCGAGAAGGACATCAGATCAACCTTCAGTTGCTCAAGATCAATCGGCATCTTGCCGGTCGCTTGTGCAGCATCGACGTGGAAGATGATGCCCTTTTCACGGCACAGCTCGCCGATTTCAGCGATCGGCTGGATCACGCCAATTTCGTTATTCACGGCCATCACGGAGACCAATACGGTATCCGGACGAATCGCGGCCTTGAGTTGATCCAAGGTGATCAAACCATTGGGCAGCGGATCGAGATAAGTGGCTTCGAAACCTTCACGCTCGAGTTCGCGGAAGGCGTCCAGCACGGCCTTGTGCTCGGTCGACACGGTGATGATGTGCTTGCCCTTGGTGCCCGCATAGAAATGCGCAGCACCCTTGATGGCGAGGTTGTTCGATTCGGTGGCACCCGACGTAAAGATGATGTCCTTGGCGTCAGCGCCAACCAGTGCGGCGACATGGCCACGGGCCTCTTCCACCGCACGCTCTGCATCCCAGCCAAAGGAATGCGAACGCGAGGCCGGATTGCCGAACATCTCGGTCAGGTAAGGAATCATCTTCTCGGCAACACGCGGATCAACCGGGGTTGTTGCTGAGTAGTCCAGGTAGATGGGTAGTCTCATTTTTTGTTCTCCTGTGGCTTCTCGCCAATCTTTCAATATCAAATTCGATTCACGTCAAACTTTACGTAACCAGGGACGACAGCCCTTTCAGTTGCCCAACCATCTCGCGCAACGCCACGAGAAAATCCTTGATCTGCTGCTGCGTATTGGCAGCCCCCAGACTGATGCGTACCGCCCCACGCGCCACATCACCGTCAACGCCCATAGCCATCAGCACATGCGATGGCTCCGGATGCGCACTGGAGCATGCGGCTCCACTGGCCACAGCAAAACCAACCCGATCCAACTTGCCCACCAACGTTTCACCGTCGATGCCGGGAATGCTGAAATAAACGGTATTCGGCAGGCGTGGAATTGCAGCCCCGCCTGATGCTTGCCTTGATTCTTGGACAGCAGAACCGAAGATCCGTGCGCCCTGCGCTACCAAACCTTGTTCCAGCTCGTCGCGCAGCGCGCGCAGGCGCAGCGGCTCGGTATCCAGACGTTGCAATGCGATCTCGCAAGCCGCACCAAAGCCAACAATGGCGGCAACATTCTCAGTGCCTGAACGCAGACCGCGCTCGTGGCCACCGCCAGAAATAAGTGGCGCAATTTCGACACGCTTGTCGACAACTAGCGCAGCAGCGCCTTTCGGACCGCCAATCTTGTGCGCCGATACGGTTAGACCATGCACACCCAACGCACGGAAATCGACCGGCACTTTGCCTAATGCCTGTACGGCATCGCTATGAAACCATGCACGCGGCGACTGTTGCTTGGCGTGTGCAGCCAATGCAGCGACGTCTTGCAACACACCGGTTTCATTGTTTGCCAACATGATCGAGAGCAGCTGCGGTTGTTGTGCCAGCAGCGCTGCGTAGTCATCAGCAGCGATACGCCCAGCTTCATCGACTGCGATTTCATGCATCTGCCAGCCCTGACGCTTCAGCACCTTAGCCGGCTCGCGGACACAGGGGTGCTCAATTGCAGAAACCGCAATCAGGCCCGGCTTCATAGTAGCGGCCGCGCCCTTGATAAAAAGATTGTTGGCCTCGGAGCCGCCGCTGGTAAAAATCACTTCAGTTGGGTGGGCACCCACGGCGTAGGCCACTTGTTGCCGCGCCTCGTCAATGGCTTTGCGGGCAGCACGGCCATATTCATGGCGGCTCGACGCATTGCCAAACTGCTGCTCGAGATACGGCAGCATGGCAGCCAACACCGCTGGTTCGAGCGGCGTCGTGGCGTTGTAGTCGAGGTAGGCCGGCGCAAACATGGGAGATCAGGCGGTGGTCGCCGCATCCGTTGAACAACCATGGCGCAGGCCACGCTGATCGCGTAACACCGACGTGCACGGCACATTGTTTTCTGGGTGCTTACGTTGCTCAGCCACGAGATCGGCCAGGCTGACCGAGCTTAGGTATTCATTCATGCGATCGGTGAGGTTCGTCCACAGGCTGTGGGTCATGCAGGTACGATCGTCTTGGCAATTCTTCTTGCCACCGCATTGGGTTGCATCCAAGGGCTCATCCACGGCATGGATGATGCTGGCCACCGAAATAAGGTCCATGGTCTTGGCAAGGCAGTAGCCACCGCCGGGTCCGCGCACGCTGGCGACCAGCTCATGCCGGCGCAGCTTGCCAAACAATTGCTCAAGGTAGGACAGAGAAATACGCTGGCGGTCGCTGATACCGGCGAGCGTGACCGGACCTTCATGCTGGCGCATGGCAAGGTCAATCATGGCGGTGACGGCAAAACGGCCTTTGGTGGTCAAACGCATTTCGTTACTCCTGTCGGGAGCGTCACTTATGGCTTTCCCATAGGCCAGCATAAGTTACGGACACGGTTGCTTTTAATGACCATCGCCTTGTTTTTCAATAACTTAACGTATCTGAGCAGCGATATGACGCGCTAAGAGACGTTTATGAAAGCCCTGAATAAACTAATACCCGATGGTTTCAGTCAACTATACGGAGTCCGACAAAATCAGTCAACTATTTTGCCCAGATAATTCGGGTCAAATTTGTCGGCTGTCGCGAGGTCGTCTTCGACCGGAACCCCCGCCCGCTCAAGCTGGGCAAGCAGGTGTTCAATCCGCCGATCCGTCTCAACCGCATGGTCAAGCAGGCCATGGATGGCCTTGGCTAAGGGATCGTCCTCGTTCTGCGTGACGGCGTAAGCGGAAAAGCCCATGGCTTCAGCCTTTTCCTCACGCACCTTGTCGCGCTCGGCTTCGATAATGCGGGCAGGAATGCCCACTGCCGTTGCACCGGCGGGTACATCACGGACCACCACCGCGTTCGAGCCCACCTTGGCGCCCGCATGCAGGGTAATGGGCCCTAGCACCTTGGCACCAGCACCGATCACAACTCCCGGCATCAAGGTGGGATGGCGCTTGCCCTTGTTCCACGAGGTACCGCCCAGTGTCACGCCGTGATAGAGGGTGCAATCGTCACCAATTTCCGCAGTTTCACCGATTACAACACCCATGCCGTGATCGATAAACACACGACGACCAATCGTCGCGCCGGGGTGAATCTCAATGCCGGTCATCCAACGGGTCAAATGCGAAGTGAAACGCGCAAGCCAACGCAGACGCTGTTGCCAAAACCAATGGGCCAGGCGGTGCATCGTCAAGGCATGTAGCCCCGGATAGCAAGTAAGGACTTCCCACGTCGAACGCGCCGCAGGATCGCGGGCAAACACGCTGGCAATATCCTCATGCAGTTGGCTAAACATTCGGGAACTCCACTTTCGCAAAATCAGCTAAGTCGATAACCATATCATTACTTCTTCATTAGAGCCGCCAACATGCCACGGAGAATATTGATCTCTTCCTTCTCCGGCATCGCACGGGCAAACAAACGACGCATGCGCGGGATCAGTCGCTTGGGCTGGGCTGGATCGAGAAAGCCGCTTTCGATAGCCGCGGCTTCGAGATGGCCGATCAGCCCTTCAATTTCCTCATGCGTGGCCGGCAAACCGGCTTCGTTGGTAGGCGGTGGCGTCCCAACATCAAAACCCGCCAGCCGCAATTCATAGCTCGCCACCTGCACAGCGGCGGCGAGATTCAGTGAGCTGTAGTCAGCATGAGCGGGGATCATGGCCAGACGTTGGCACAAGTCGGTTTCTTGATTAGTCAGCCCAGCGGTTTCATTGCCGAACACCAGCGCAACCTCACCGTGAGCGGTGGTGGCAACTGCCTCAATAGCGGCATCACGGAGCCAGACAATCGGTGCCGACAAGTCGCGACGGCGGGCTGTCATGGCCACTGCAAGCACAGTACCTTCCAGCGCATCCTCCAACGTCGGCACTACGATGGCGGATGCCAGGACATCATCGGCACCCGAGGCCATGGCGATTGCCTGCTCTTCGGGCAAGTGCTTCGGGGCGACCAGATACAGGCGCGCCAGCCCCATGGTTTTCATGGCGCGTGCTGCCGCACCGATATTGCCGGGGTGGCTGGTGCGTGAAAGCACGATGCGGATGCGCGAGAGAGGAGCGTTCATGGGGCGTAATCAGTTAAAATGTCGGTATTCGCGCGGGCAGTGCTTGTCACCACCCGATGCACCGTTCCTGAAAAAGTCCAGAATCCATGCACCCAACGCTCAATATCGCCATCAAGGCGGCGCGCCGCGCCGGCCAAATTATCAACCGTGCCAGTCTTGACCTTGGTCAGGTACGGGTGACCACAAAACAGCACAGCGACTATGTGACCGAGGTGGATCGAGCTGCCGAAGCCGCTATCATCGAGGTGTTGCGCGACGCTTATCCGAAGTACGCGATTCTAGCAGAGGAGTCTGGCGCATCCACAGGCAGCGAGGGCGATTCAGACTACCAGTGGATCATTGACCCACTCGACGGCACGACCAATTTCATCCATGGCTTTCCTCAGTACGCGGTCTCCATCGGCCTCGCACTGAATGGTGTCATGCAGCAAGGTGTGGTGTACGACCCCAACCGTAACGAGCTCTTCACCGCCACCAAGGGCGGCGGCGCATTCCTCAACGACAAGCGTATCCGCGTTGGTGGCCGCGCCAAGTTGAGCGACGCACTTATCGGTACGGGCTTCCCCTACCGCGTGTTTGACCGCGTAGACGAATATCTATCCATTTTTAAGGATTTGACGCAAAAGACCGCCGGCATGCGCCGCCCCGGCGCCGCCTCACTCGATTTGGCCTGGGTCGCCTGCGGTCGTATCGATGGCTTCTGGGAATTTGGCTTATCGCCTTGGGATATGGCGGCTGGCAGTTTGCTGATCACCGAAGCAGGTGGTCTGACCGGCGACAGCAAAGGCGAGCAAGACTTCCTTAACAATGGCGACATGGTTGCCGGCAACCCTAAGATATTTGGGCAACTGTTGCAGGTTATTGCGCAACATCAACAACGATGAAGATAAATCCCAACGGCATTCTGCCCTTTCAATAAATGTCACTTATACTGACATAAGGCTCTCGGGTTGTTGAAAACACCTGACAGCAGGGGAAGTCACTTGTTGGTCGTCAGAAAACGGAGTTGAATCATGCCCATCGCAAAAAAAATTGCCCTGATGGTAATCCTGCCTATCATCGCCCTGTTGATCTTGGGTGCTATCACCATTCGTGGTCAGTACAACCTGAACTCCAAACTACAAGAACTGAATAACAATATTGTTCCAAGCCTGAAAGCCACGTCCGTCATCCAACGTGACGTCACCGTGATGCATGCGGTGGTATATCGCCATGTTCTTGCCAACGAGGACAAGGAAATGGACAAACAGGCCGAGCGCATCCAAGACTTCAAAAAGTCGGTGACAAGTGAGCTTGAGCGTTACGAGAAAGAGCTAGTCACTAACGATGCGGATCGTGCGGCCATCAAAGATAGCAAGGCAGCATTTGCTGCCTACTCTGAATTTGCCGACAAAGTACTTGCAGCCTCTCGCTCAGGCGACAAGGCCGGCGCACAAGCCCTCATGGCAAAAGAAGCAACCCCCAAGCGAAAGGCACTGACTGACAGCATCGGCGCGGTCATTAAGGTGAATGAAGATGTTGCGGCTCAAGTTGCAGCAGAGAGCGACGCCGACTTCAAGACCACGTCACGCCTCAGCATCGGCTTTGCCGTTGTAATGATGATTGTGGTTGCTGTTGCTGGCTTAACCATTGGCCGCTCCATCACCACACCAGTCATCGCGATGCGTGATTCGCTGGTTGCGACCACGCGTGATCTGGACTTCACTCATCGCCTGAATCTGCAGAGCAATGACGAAATCGGTCAGGCTGTGCAAGCGTACGAAGGTCTGCTAAGCAAGCTGCAACAGAGCTTCCGTGAAATTCAGGAACGCATTGATGGTGTCTACGCTGCAGCCGCTGGCATGTCGCGCTCGGCCAATGAAATCTCCAGCAGCTCCATGACCCAAAGCGATTCTGCTTCCGGCATGGCAGCGAGCATTGAAGAAATGACGGTCAGCGTCAATCACATCGCGACCCGCGCAAGTGAAGTCGGTAGCCATGCCAGCAACTCCGGAAAGGAAGCTGAAAAGGGTGCTGAAGTGATCCTAGCGACCGTTGATCGCATGAACCACATTGCCGACACTGTGCGCACATCGGCCGAGGCAATCACCAATCTCAAGACATTGGGTGACACCATTTCCTCGACCGTTACCGTCATTAAGGAAGTTGCCGACCAGACCAACTTGCTGGCACTCAATGCGGCAATTGAAGCCGCCCGTGCGGGCGAACAAGGTCGTGGCTTCGCCGTTGTGGCCGATGAAGTACGCAAGCTGGCCGAGCGTACCGCCAAGTCGACCGAAGAAATCGCCACCCTGCTCAACCGCGTACAAGATGGTGCCATCAACGCCTCGCGCAGCATGGACGATGCCGTATCTGCTGTCTCTGCGGGTGTCGAATCTGCGCATAGTGCAGGCGATGCGATTCAGAAGATCCAAAACGGCGCGCGTGACATGGTGGGTATGGTCACCGAGATCACCGACGCCGTGAAGGAACAAAGCGTTGCCTCCACGCACATTGCGCAGGAAGTGGAACGGATCGCGCAAATGGCTGAGGAAAACTCGGCTGAATCGGCCAACACTGCCGATGGCGCCCGCCAGCTCGACGAAATGGCAATGGCCATCAAGTCTGCTGTCAGTATCTATCGCGTATAAAGCTCGACGCCATCCGCAAAAAAGCCCCCGTCACCGGGGGCTTTTTTTATGCTTACAGTGGTCTGAGGTCGAAATCAGCCTGACCACAGCGAATTCACATGAGTGATCGCAGCAAGGGGACTGACCTCCTGTTCTGAGCGCAAAACTCAGCAAACCTAATTGAAGCAGCGCCTGTAGTTGCTGTATCTATCGATAGGCAAACTACCGGACAGCTGACCGCCCAGACCGGCAATGATTGATAACCCCTCTGATGCCTTGACGTTCCATATGTCATAGTCGCCTGGAGCAGCCTGCGCGAACAGGTTGCTGAGCAGACCTCCCAGTGTGCCGAGAATACCTCCTGTGCCTGGTGCGTTATAAAGATACGTGCCGCTAAATTGACCGAAATACTTTTGCTTAACGGCAGCAGCGAGATAACCACCGAGACTGTGTCCTGAGACTGTGGGCATCACTCCATTCAGCAGACCGCCAGGTTTCAGCCAGTCTGTGGTGAGCTTCTTATCAAGCGAGAGCCATTGCGCGTTCAGCTTGTTACTGATGCCTAGGGCCAATATTGCGTTAGCCCCATAATCTAAGAGATCCTGTGTGCCACGAATCGCCAAATGAAGTGAACCGTCGATCTTGTTGCGAAAGACGGTTGCTGACAGACCAAGTGCTCCAGTGAAGGTTGGGGCTGCAGTCTCCCATTCACTGGCGAATGTCTTTGCTTGATCAGAGGCCATGCCTACATTGGGATCAGAAAGGTCTCGGACTGATATCTCACCAGAAGACAAAAAGGTGCCGTATGCTGCTAGCGCAAGGGACGATTGCAGATACAAGGTTTCAACATTATTCATTTGGCACCCCCTTAACGAAAATTTTTGAAAATAAAGTAATTTCATTTACAAGCGATACATCTGGGCATGAAAACGAAGATGGCATCGATGGCCCCGGAAAATCGCCCCCGGCTCTCACATACCCGATTGCCATCCCTAACATCTTGTTATCAGCCCTCCGTGTCACCTTGATCTCGACACGCTCTAGCGCTAGATGACTAGGGTTAATCGTTGGAACACCCGCTATATAAGCTTTACGAGCCATTTCGAATTTATATTCGCTTCCAAGTGCATTCTCATTCTGCAAAGGCTTATAGAAATTCACTTGTCCATGCTGATTAAACTTATTCGGAGGCAGTGTTACCGTTTCATACACCTTTATGCCTCCATCAATAGCGCATAAGCGGCGTACCTCATCATCAGCTGCCGCCTTCACAAAAGGACCGCTACTACATGCACTAAGTAAGAGCCCAATGCATAACATCAACATCCGTTGTTTTGATGTGTATTTCAGTTCATGCATTACAGATTGCATTTGAATCTCCTTGGGTATATCTGACTTCTTAGCGACTATGTGACTCACCGCTCTCTTAGGCTCTCATCCTTGTACTGCATCAACGGCGATAAGAAATACTCAATCACCCGCCGACTCGCAGTCTTGACCTCCACCGTCACCGCCATACCCGGCGTCAGATTGATCAGTTTGTCTTCAACCTGCATGGTCGCTTTCGCCAAACGCACACGCGTTGAGTAAATCAAGCCTCGCTTCTCATCCTGAATCGCATCGTTCGAAACGTGAATCACCTTTGACTCAATCGTTCCATATTTGGTGAAGGGGAAGGTCTCAACCTTCACTGCGGCATCCTGTCCTGCATTGACGAAGCCGATGTCTTTGTTCTCAAGGAACGCTTCGACCTCCAGCGTTTTGTCCTGAGGCACCACCACCATCAAGGCTTGCGCAGGTGTCACCACGTCACTAAATGTTTAAAAAGCAAGTTTTAGAATGTATGGCTTTATTAATAATAACCAGATCACAGCCCAACAAACACAGAGGATGGTGAATGGCGCTCTACAAAGTAGCGATGAGGCTGAAACTCGCCTGACCACAGCGAATTCACATGAGTGATCGCAGCAAGGGGACAACACGCTAAAATCCATGGCTGCACTCCGCCCTCCATGTCCATGACGCAGCCAAGCCCATCGCACACCCCAATGATGCAGCAGTACTTGAAACTCAAGGCTGCGCATCCGAATCTCCTGCTGTTTTATCGCATGGGAGATTTCTACGAGCTGTTTTTCGAAGATGCCGAGAAGGCAGCGCGGCTACTCGACATCACCCTGACCAAGCGTGGCCAGTCGGCCGGCCAGCCTATCCCCATGGCAGGTGTGCCCTACCATGCAGCAGAACAGTATTTAGTACGGCTGGTGAAGTTGGGCGAGTCGGTTGCCATCTGCGAACAGATCGGTGACCCGGCTACCAGTAAGGGGCCAGTTGAACGTGCGGTCACACGAATCGTCACGCCGGGCACCGTCACAGATAGCGCCTTGCTTGATGACAAGAGCGAGAGCATTCTGCTGGCGTTGCATATCGAGCGCCAGCGTGTCGGCTTGGCATGGTTGAACCTAGCCAATGGCAGCTTCAGCCTGCTTGAAACACGACTCGATAGCTTGCCTACGCACTTTGAACGCCTGCGACCCGCAGAGATTTTGCTGGCTGACAGCGAGGTATTGTCTTCATTCGATTTACGCGCAGCAGCGACCCGCGAACTGCCACAGTGGCATTTTGATCTTGGTACAGCCCGACAATTGCTGACCACCCATTTCGGCACGCAAGACTTGGCTGGCTTTGGCATTCCCGACAGTGGCCCGGATGAACCCACCCTGGCGCTTGCTGCTGCAGGTGCCCTGTTCCAGTATGCGCAGGCAACACAATTGCGCAGCCTAGCGCACCTTACGGGTTTGCGGCTGGAATCAGAAAGTGAGTTCCTCCGTCTTGATGCAGCCACGCGACGCAACCTTGAATTGACAGAAACGCTGCGCGGCGAAGCTGCGCCAACGCTGCTATCACTCCTTGACACCTGCGCAACTAGCATGGGCTCGCGCTGGTTGCGCCATGCCCTGCATCACCCGTTAGCGAGCCAAGCCGCTGCCAGCGCACGCCATGTTGCGGTCGCTGAACTGCTCGGCGAAGCAGGCCGTGGTGTTGGCGCCGACATGCACCGCACCTTGCGCCCGGTAGCTGACATTGAACGCATCACCTCGCGTATCGCCCTCAAGTCTGCACGTCCGCGCGACCTGTCGGCTCTGCGCGACAGTCTGGCGGCGCTACCCGCAGTCCAAGCCTTGTTGCAAGGCACGCAAGCCCCCTTGCTGAAAGACATCAGCAGCGATATCGCCATTCCGCAAACTGCACTGCACCTGCTGCAAGCGGCCATCACCGCCGAGCCGTCGAGTGTGCTGCGCGAAGGTGGCGTGATCGCTGACGGCTACTCGGCCGATCTTGACGAGCTGCGCGGCATTCAGAGCAATTGCGGCGCCTTCCTGCTGGAGCTGGAGGCGCGCGAAAAGGCACGTACTGGAATCAGCACACTCAAGGTCGAATACAACCGTGTGCATGGTTTCTATATTGAAGTCACTCACGCCAATACAGAAAAGATTCCCGACGACTATCGTCGGCGCCAGACCCTCAAGAACGCCGAACGTTACATCACACCAGAGCTCAAGGCCTTTGAGGACAAGGCACTCTCGGCCAATGATCGGGCGCTGGCGCTGGAGAAGCAACTGTACGAGGCCTTGCTCGACACATTGGCCTCGCATATTCCACAACTGCAGCGTATCGCCCGCGCCCTCGCCTTACTGGACGGCCTCTGCGCATTTGCGGCGATTGCACGCGAACGAAATTATTGCCGGCCGCAATTAGTGACCGAGCCGGTGCTCGATATTGAAGCAGGCCGTCATCCAGTAGTTGAAGCACAGCATGGCGTGCAGTTCATCGCGAATCCGGTCAAGTTCGCGGTCACTCGCCGCATGCTGCTGATCACCGGCCCGAACATGGGTGGTAAATCGACCTATATGCGACAAGTTGCCCTGATTGTATTGCTGGCCCACTGCGGCGCCTTTGTGCCAGCTGCGGCGGCAAAGATCGGGCCCTTTGATGCGATCTACACGCGCATTGGCGCTTCCGACGATCTGGCCTCCGGTCGCTCGACCTTCATGGTCGAAATGACGGAAGCTGCAGCCATCCTGAACAGCGCAACAGAACGTTCGCTGGTGCTGATGGACGAGATCGGTCGCGGCACTTCCACCTTTGATGGTATGGCGCTGGCCTTTTCGATTGCTCGACATCTACTAGAGAAGAATCGCGCCTTCACCCTCTTCTCAACTCACTACTTCGAACTGATCCGTCTGGCAGAAGACTATATCGAATGCGCAAACGTGCATCTGGATGCCGTTGAGCATGGCCACAGCATTGTGTTTCTGCATGCGGTCGAAGAAGGTCCGGCTTCGCAAAGTTACGGGATTCAGGTGGCTGCTCTTGCGGGCATCCCCGGCAGCGTGGTGCGTGATGCCAAGCGTCGTCTAGTCGCGCTGGAAAATCGCGAACTGCTTGCATCACCCCAAGCCGACTTGTTTGCGGCACCGCCACCCGTCGAAGCGGAGCCGCATCCCTTGGTGAGTGCACTCGAAGCCCTCGATCCTGATAGCCTCTCGCCTCGCGAAGCACTCGAGCAACTCTACCGGCTCAAACGGCTGAATCAATAGTATGTGGATGCGTACTGCCCTGCTATGTGCGCTGTTCTGTATTGCCAGCTCCAGCCATGCTGCAGACAAGCTAACGGATGAGGATGTTGGTGCGTATGTCGTGCTCGATCAGCACTTTCGCGCCACGGATGTTTACTACCGCTTGTCGCGCAGCGAGGCAAAATGGCAGCTTGAAGGCAAGCAGTTTGGTGGCGGTTGGATGCAAATTACCTGTCAGCTCGACTGTGACTATCAGGTCGCCAGTGCCGAGGAAATCCAACAATACTTCCCAGAAGAATGGCACACGCAAACACGTATTGCCTGCATCCGCAATCGTCTGCAGGCTTTCTGCCGCTACACCGTGAAACAGGAACCCGACAAAGGCGGCTATCTGGTGATCTCGTTGGCCATGGGGCAACCTGTGCCCTTATTCCTGCGCAAAGTCGCTGTGGACTGACGAGACAAGCCTGACCGACAGCACACTAAGGACAATAAAAAAGCCGGCACAAAGCCGGCTTTTTTATTGAGCGATGCTGCTTAGTGGTGGTGACCACCGGGGCCATGCACATGGCCGTGGCTCAGCTCTTCAGCAGAGGCCTTGCGTACATCGGTGACGGTGCAGCTGAAAATCAGCGACTGGCCTGCCAGCGGGTGATTGCCATCGACAATCACCTTATCGTCGGTAATGTCGGTGATGGTGAAGAGCATGTCTTCATCATCTTCATCTTCGCTGCCACGCTCGAACTGCATACCGACTTCAATGTTCTCAGGGAACAAGTCGCGCGGTTCAATGGCGATCAGGGATTCATCGTAGTCGCCGAAAGCCTCTTCTGGCTGCAGCTTGACGTCGAGCTTATCGCCCACCGCCTTGCCTTGCAGTTCGACTTCGATACGATCGAAGATGCCGCCGTAGCCGCCGTGGAGATAAGTCAGGGGGTGCTTGCCGTCGTCAACGAGGACGCCGTCGCTGTCGGTCACGCGATAGTCGAGCGTGACAACTGTGTCTTTGGTGATCTGCATGTGCGATCAAGTTCCTTCACGAGTTGAAAAACCTCAGCGGCATGCCCGCGAGGGTGTATGTCGTACAAAGCGTGCCGGACCACCCCGTGCATGTCGATGACGAAGGTAGAGCGTATCACACAGAGCTTTTTGATGCCGTCCACCTCCTTATAGTGGCAGACCCCAAATTGCTTTGAAACCTTGGCGCCCACATCGGAAAGCAGGCGAATCGAGAGTCCGTGCTTATCGCGGAAGTCGGCGTGTTTGAGGCAGTCATCCCTGCTGATACCGAGGATGACGCAGTGATGCTGGTTGAACTCGCTCTCGTGGTCGCTGAAATCAGCCGCCTCCATGGTGCAGAGCGGCGTATCGTCACGCGGATAGAAAAATAAGACGGCATGCGACTTGCCGCGCAGGGAAGCAAGATTGAACATTTCCATGTCCGCATCCGGCAATTCGAAAGACGGTACTGTCTGACCAACATGCAGCATGCTGCCTCCTGCTGAACAATGTTGTTTTCTCCCCTGAGGCTTTTTAACCTCTGGGTCGATTCTAGATCAAACTTTCTCGTATCGGCTTTTTCTGTGCAGATATTTCAGGAGGTCAGGAGAAATTCAGGCGCGAGGAGGTGGCCGGTGCGCCTGCGCGTGATATTCGGCAGAACGCATTTCATTGAGGCGGCTGATTGTGCGATGAAACTCATCGGCATGCACACCCTCCACGTACAGCTCCTCGGCTGAACAATCTGCAGCAATAACGATCTGTACGGCAGCGTCGTAGAGAATATCGACCAGCCAGGTAAAGCGTCGCGCCTCCGCCCCCTGTCCAGGCAGCATACGCGGTACACCCGTGAGAAAAAGCGTGTGGAAGCTGCGCGCAAGCTCCAGATAATCAGCCTGTCCACGCGGCTCGCCGCACAGGGCATGAAAGTCACACCAGATTGCGCCCGCAGCTCGCCTCACGACCAACAGCTCACGCCCCCCCAGTTCAAGTGGCATGTCATTCCCCACGCCCCCGGCAATGCGGGTGAAGGATTGCTGCATCTGAAACCAAACGCCTTCGTCAGCATCAATAAAGTAGGTGTCGCTCATGGCGAGCGTGCGGCCACGATAATCCACCCCTGCATCCAATTCGACGATGTCGAGCCTGTCTTCCAGCAACTCAATCGCTGGAACAAACTGGTCCCGGTGCAAGCCATCTGGATAAAGCTTACCGGGCGGGTAGTTCGAGGTAATACAGAACACCACCCCTTCATCGAAAAGGGCCTGCATCAAGCGGCCGAGGATCATGGCATCTGCAATATCGCTGACATGAAACTCGTCAAAGCACATGAGACGAGTCTTATCTGCAATATCACGGGCGATGGCTGCGAGCGGGTCTGATGCACTGCTGTCGCCAGCGGCACGACGCTGGTTCAGCGCAGCATGCACTTCCTGCATAAAGGCATGAAAATGCACGCGCCGCTTCTTGGTATAGGGCACGGCCTCGAAGAGGCAGTTCATGAGAAAGCTCTTGCCACGCCCCACGCCACCCCATATCCACACGCCGCGGGGCAGGTCCGGATTCAATAGCAAGCGCCGCAGTGCAGTGCGCCGCGCTGCCTTAAAGGCAATCAGCTCATCATAAAACCGCTGCAAACGATCTGCCGCCGCCATCTGAGCGGAGTCTGGCGTGATGCCACGTTCCTTTGCCACTTCGGCAAATCGTTCGAGCATGCCTTTTTCAGGCACGTTGAGAATCAGGTGCGCTTCCATCTATCCACGAACCCTAGCTGGATATACCAGCCGGGAAATGAGCATCAAAAATGTAGTGCGCGCTTGTCGATTGCCAGGGCTGCTTCATGCACAGCCTCCGACAATGTCGGATGCGCATGGCAGATGCGTGCGATGTCTTCCGAAGAGGCACCAAACTCCATGGCAACCACCGCCTCAGCAATTAGCTCCGAGGCATTGTTACCGAACACATGCATGCCGAGAATGCGGTCAGTTTGGGCACACGCCAGCATTTTGACAAAGCCGGTGGTATCGCCCTGCCCTAAGGCACGGCCATTGGCCACAAAGGGAATCTGACCAACCTTATAGTCAACGCCTTCGTTCTTAAGCTGCTGCTCTGTCTTGCCGACCCAAGCAATTTCAGGATGGGTATAGATCACCCAAGGGATGGTGTTCATGTTCACATGACCCGCTTGTCCCGCAATCAGCTCGGCCACCATCACGCCCTCTTCCATGCCCTTATGCGCAAGCATAGGACCACGCACCACGTCGCCAACCGCCCACACATTTTCCAGGTTAGTACGGCACTCGGCATCGACATCGACACGACCACGATCATCCAATTGCAGTCCAACCACATCGGCACCCAGGCCCGCTGTATTGGCAAGTCGCCCCACCGAAACAATCAGGCGATCCACTTCCAGCACAATGCTCTCGTCTGCCGATTCGTATTCAATGCGCACGCCGTTCTCATACGGCAGCACTGCATTGATCTTCACGCCAAGCTGAATCTTCAGGCCCTGGCCTGCGGTGAAAACCTTCCACGCTTCTTTGGTCACGGCTTGATCAGCAGCCGCCAGAAAGTCCGGCATGGCCTCCAAAATTGTGACATCAGCACCCAGACGCTTCCAGACCGAGCCAAGTTCAAGCCCGATCACACCAGCACCGATAATGCCCAGTCGCTGCGGGACACTTTCAAAATTCAGAGCACCGATGTTGTCGCAGACGATGCGGTTATCGACTGGCACCCCTTCCAGATGCCGCGCACTTGAACCCGTCGCGACAACGACATGGGTCGCAGCTACGAGCTCTTCACCGTCCTTGCCTTTGACCTCGACAATCCAGCGATCACCTTCACGCCCCACAAAGCGCCCGTGTCCGGACAATTGCGTCACCTTGTTTTTCTTGAACAGGCTGCGAATGCCATTAGTCAGTTGGGTAACAATATTGTCTTTACGTCGCAACATGGTGGGCACATCCATGCGCACGCCGTCCACACCAATGCCATGCATCACGAACGCATGATTGGCTTGGGCATACAGCTCCGATGATTGCAGCAAGGCCTTGGATGGAATACAGCCCACGTTCAGACAGGTACCCCCAAGACGGATCTGCCCCTTGGGGTCGGCATACGACTCCGATTCGATACACGCAACCTGCTTACCCAGCTGGGCAGCACGAATTGCTGCCACATAGCCCGCGGGGCCTGCACCAATCACGACAACATCAAACTCTTTCATCGCTGTACTCCGCCTCAGAGATCAAGCAGGAGGCGGGCCGGATCTTCCAGCGCATCCTTGATAGTCACCAGACCCAAGACGGCTTCACGGCCATCAATGATACGGTGGTCATAAGACATGGCGAGGTAGTTGATCGGACGAATCACAATCTGCCCATTCTCGACCACGGGACGATCCTTGGTGGCATGAATACCGAGGATGGCCGATTGTGGCGGATTGATGATGGGGGTCGACAGCATTGAGCCGAATACACCGCCATTGGAAATCGAGAACGTGCCGCCGGTCAGGTCTTCCATCGACAGCTTGCCATCTTGGGCTTTCTTACCGAACTCGGCGATCTTCTTTTCGATCTGGGCAAGGCTCATCTGATCAGCATCACGCAGGATTGGGACAACCAAACCTCGCGGGCTACCTACTGCAATGCCGATATCGAAATAACCGTGATAGACGATGTCATTGCCATCGACCGAGGCATTGATCACTGGATACTTCTTCAGTGCAGCCACAACGGCCTTAACGAAGAAAGACATAAAGCCCAGCTTCACGCCATGTTCTTTCTCAAACTTGTCCTTGTACTTGGCGCGCAACTCCATCACCGGGCCCATATTGACCTCGTTGAAGGTGGTCAGGATGGCATTCTGCTGTTGCGACTGCAGCAGACGCTCGGCCACACGTGCACGCAAACGCGACATGGGCACACGCTGCTCAGGCCGGCCGGCAAGCAAAGTATCGACATTCACGCCGGCAGGCTGCGGCAATGCAGCACGGGGGGCAGCAGCCGGACTAGCGACAGACGCAGGTGATACCGGCGCCGCTACAGCGACAGGTGCTACGGCCTGAGTCCCCGGCTTAGTGGTGCTCAGCACATCGGCTTTGGTGATGCGCCCTCCGCGACCGGTGCCTTCAATCTGGCTAGCATCTAACCCTGACTCGGCCAGCAGCTTGCGTGCGGCTGGCATGACCACAGTCTCGGTAGCAGCAGCTTGCGGCGCGGGTGCGGCCGCCTTGCTGGCAGACGGCTTTGCCGCAGGCGCCGCCGATGCCTTAGCTTCAGTATCCAGATGCGCAATCACTTCGCCCGATACCACCGTGGCGCCATTGGCCTTGAGCACCTTGATCAGCACCCCGTCTCCCGGCGCGGGCAATTCAAGGACAACCTTGTCAGTTTCGATATCGATCAGATTCTCGTCACGTGCGACGGCTTCGCCCGGCTGTTTATGCCAGGACACCAGCGTGGCCTCAGCCACTGACTCGGACAACTGCGGCACTTTCACTTCGATCAGCATTTATTCTCTCCGTATACCCGTTGCTTTTTTGCCGTTCAAATACTCTTGTCGAGCGGGCCAAACGCCCCCTCTAGCCCACCGCCGGCGATGCCGATGCCGGCCGACTGACAAGGAAAAGCTCCTGCCCGGAGGCGACACGCTTGGCAATGTGATAACGCGATGCCAGCCAGTACCACGCCCCCTGATTGCGCGGCTCTTCCTGACACCAGACGATCTCTTTGGCCTTCGGCCACTTCAGCAGCTCGGCCTGAATTTCGTCGTTTGGGAAGGGATACAGTTGCTCAATGCGACATACCGCCGTGTTAGTAATGTTCTGCTCGCGACGATGCGCCATCAGCTCGTAGTAAATCTTGCCAGCGCAGAAGACCACGCGCTCCACCTTCTTCGGGTCTAGCGCCTCGGTTTCGCCAATCACGGTGCGGAACTGACCATTGGCTAGTTCATCCAAGCTCGACACTGCATCCTTATGACGCAAGAGTGACTTGGGCGTAATGATGACCAGCGGCTTGCGTAGCTTTCTGAGCATCTGACGACGCAGCAGATGGAAGATTTGCGAGGGTGTCGACGGCACACAGACCTGCCAGTTCATCTCTGCGGATAGACTCATGTAGCGCTCAATCCGCGCTGAGGAGTGCTCGGGGCCTTGCCCTTCATAGCCATGCGGCAGCATCAGGGTCAGCCCGGAGAGGCGCCCCCACTTAGCTTCGCCAGAGGAAATGAATTGATCAATCACCACTTGGGCGCCGTTGGCAAAGTCGCCAAACTGTGCTTCCCATACCACCAGCTCATTCGGTGCGGCGGTTGAGTAGCCATACTCAAACGCCAGTACGGCCTCTTCCGAAAGAACCGAGTCGATCACAATGAAGGGGGACTGCTTAGGGTCAATGTTCTGCAGCGGGATGTAGCTGCCGATGTCCCATTTCTCGCGGTTCTGATCGTGCAAGGCGGCGTGACGGTGGAAGAAGGTGCCACGGCCAACATCCTCACCCGATACACGCACACCATAACCTTGCATCAGCAGCGTGGCATACGCTAGGTTTTCGCCCATGCCCCAATCAAGCGGCAGCTTGCCCTCGCCCATCATGCGGCGGTCATCAATCACCTTCTGTACCCGCGGATGCAGCGTGAACGCCTCAGGAATCTTGGTCAGTGCCTGCGCCATCCGTTGCAGCTCGGGGATTGGCACGGCAGTCTTGCATTCATCGGTGTACTTTTGGCCGGCGAACGGTGTCCAATCGATGGCCAACGTCATCGGGTGGTTGGTCAGCACTGGGTTGTAAAGCAGCTCGCCGCGATCAAGGGCTGCCCGGTAATCCTTGATGAACTGTTCGGGTTCGCCCGCAGCGCAAATCCCCTGTGCTACGAGACGATCGGCATACAGCTGACGTGAGCCGGGGTGTGCCTGAATGCGCTTGTACATCAGGGGTTGTGTCACCATCGGCTCATCTTGCTCATTGTGGCCGAGCTTACGGAAGCAGACCAGATCAATCACGACATCCGTGTTGAACTCCTGACGGAACTCCATCGCCACCTGCGTCACATACGCCACCGCTTCCGGGTCGTCACCATTGACATGGAAAATCGGCGCTTCAATCATCTTAAATATGTCGGTGCAATACGTGGACGAACGATAGTCGCGCGGATCGGACGTCGTGAAGCCGATTTGGTTATTGACGATGATATGCACCGTCCCGCCCACGCCGTAGCCACGCGTCTTGGAGAAGTTGAGCATTTCCTGATTGACGCCCTGCCCGGCCACGGCGGAGTCGCCGTGCAAGATCACGGGCAGTACGCCATCGCCACTTTTGTCGCCGCGGCGACGCTGGCGCGCATAGACGGAACCTTCGACCACCGGATTGACGATTTCAAGGTGGGACGGATTAAAGGCGAGCGACAAATGAACAGGCCCACCTTCAGTCGAAATATTGGAGGAGAAGCCCATGTGGTACTTCACGTCACCAGAGGTCAGTTCCTCTGCCTGTTTGCCTTCGAATTCCGAGAACAAGTCTTTGGGGGATTTACCCAGCGTATTCACCAGCACATTCAAGCGGCCCCGGTGCGCCATGCCGACCACAATCTCCTGCACGCCCGTGCGGCCCGCGACTTGGATCAGTTCATCCAGTGCAAGAATGGTTGCCTCACTGCCCTCTAAAGAAAAGCGCTTTTGGCCAACATATTTGGTGTGGAGATAACGCTCCAGCGTCTCGGCAGCGGTAAGGCGCTCAAGGAAATGACGTTTACGCTCGGGACTGTAGGACGGCGTTGCACGGATAGGTTCGAAGCGTGCCTGTAGCCAACGCTTTTGCGCCACATCCGAGATGTACATGTACTCAAGGCCAATGCTGCCGCAATACGTCTGGCGCAGGCCATCGATGATTTCGCCTAGGGTGGCATTTTCCGATACGCCAGAGAATGAGCCGGCGCTGAAAGTGTGGCTGAGATCAGCCTCTGTAAAACCGTAGAAAGCTGGTTCTAGCTCGACAATATTGGGCCGCTCGGCGCGCTTGAGCGGATCAATCTGCGCCCATCGGTTGCCTAAAAATCGGTAGGCGGAGACTAAACGGAACACACCGTGCTGTTTGCCATCCTCGGCAATCGAAGGGCGGCCGTTGGTACGTAGTTCCCCTTCCTTTGCGCGTTGAGCAAACGAAGCAACGATAGGCGCGTGTGGCACATCCGGTCCGGTATAGCTGCCAGCGCCTGGCATGCTTGCTAGCTTGTCAAAGTACTCGCGCCACACTGGGTCTACCGCACCTGGATTAACGAGATAGGCCTCGTACAGCTCTTCGATAAAAGGCGCATTGGCGCCGAATAGATACGAGTTGGAAAGCATTTGCAACATGGCGTCACCTCATCATTACCGACTACAACGCTACGACAACTTAAGCTTGTTACGAGTTCAACTGACAAACCTATCGGGACAAACAACAAGGGGCGATCACTCGCCCCCCTGCCTTGCCACCTGCTTAACGCTTGTCTATCGATGGAACATCGCGACGGGCAGCGCCAATATAAAGCTGGCGCGGACGACCGATTTTGTATTCCGGGTCGGTCAGCATTTCTTCCCACTGCGTCATCCAGCCGACCGTGCGAGCCAACGAGAAGATGCAGGTGAACATTGATGTTGGAATACCCAGAGCACGCTGCACAATGCCGGAGTAAAAATCGACATTCGGATACAGCTTACGATCGACAAAGTACTGGTCTTCAAGCGCAATACGCTCTAGCTCTTTGGCCAGTTTGAACAGCGGGTCATTCCCCAGCCCCAGCTCATTCAACACATCGGCGCACACCTTGCTCATCAGCTTGGCGCGCGGATCAAAGTTCTTGTAGACGCGATGACCAAAGCCCATCAGACGGAAAGGATCATCCTTGTCCTTGGCGCGCTTGATGTATTCGCCAACATGCGAAACGTCACCAATTTGCTCAAGCATATTGAGGCATGCTTCGTTGGCACCGCCATGCGCGGGGCCCCACAGGCAGGCGATACCTGCAGAGATACAGGCGTAGGGGTTGGCACCTGACGAACCCGCCAGACGTACCGTTGAGGTCGAGGCGTTTTGTTCGTGATCGGCATGCAGAGTAAAAATGATATCGAGCGCACGTACCAAGACAGGATTCGGCTTGTACTGTTCACACGGCGTACCAAACATCATGTGCATGAAGTTGGCGGTGTAATCCAGATCGTTGCGCGGATACATGAAAGGCTGACCGATCGTGTACTTGTAGGCCATCGCCACAATGGTCGGCATCTTGGCCACGATGCGGTTGAAGCTGACGCTCCGATGTTCGGCATCAGAGCTGTCCATCGCTTCGTGATAGAAGGCCGACAGCGCGCCGACCACACCCACCATCACCGCCATCGGGTGCGCGTCACGGCGGAAGCCTTGGAAGAACTTGACCAGTTGCTCATGCACCATCGTGTGGCTCTTGATGGTGTTTTCAAAATCTGCTTTTTGCTTGGCGTTTGGCAGTTCGCCGTTTCTCAACAGCCATGCAGTTTCCAAAAAGGAGCAATTCTCCGCGAGCTGTTCGATGGGATAGCCGCGGTAAAGCAGCTCACCCTTGTCACCATCAATATACGTGATCTTCGATTGACAACTAGCAGTAGAGAGGAAGCCCGAGTCATACGTATATACGCCGGCCTTGCTCCCCATGCTTCGGATGTCGATAACATCATTGCCATGCGTACCTTGCATGACGGGGAATTCAAATTCTTTGCCGTCTAGCGTCAGCGTAGTGGTTCGGTTTGTCGTCATTACCGCTTCCTTTCAGTGTCGATCTCTTGATGCCTGCCCGACTGCGACTGATGCGCAGCGCGGAAAATGCTTTTGATTCTAAAGCCTGCGTAGCAGCTCCAGCAGCTTTTTATCTGCTGGAGGGATAAATTCATTTTTGCCGCTGACTAAATCCCACAGTGGGTAGTCCTCAAGCGCCAGCAGGCGCGTTAGGCTGGCAGCCTCCTCGTCGTCGAGCGGCTGACCTTGACGCTCTGCCCAGAAGCGAGTGAAGACAATATCGAGCTCTAGCAAAGCACGCCGGCAATGCCAACGCAGCCGCTCATCGCGAGCGTGGCGCGAATCCGCAGCAGTCGTGCTCAAACTGCCCGCCGCATCATCATGTCCTTGATCTTGCCAATCGCCTTGGTCGGATTTAGGCCCTTCGGGCAGACATCGACACAGTTCATGATGGTGTGGCAGCGGAACAAGCGGTACGGATCCTCCAGATTATCGAGGCGCTCACTGGTGGTTTGATCGCGCGTATCAGCAATAAAGCGATAGGCCGCCAGCAAACCGGCCGGACCGACAAACTTGTCCGGATTCCACCAAAAGCTTGGACAGGCGGTCGAGCAGCAAGCGCAGAGGATGCATTCATACAGGCCATCCAGCTCATCGCGATCTTCCGGCGATTGCAGACGCTCGCGCTCTGGCAGCGGGTCGTGGTTAACCAAATAGGGCTTGATCGAGTGGTATTGATTGAAGAATTGCGTCATGTCCACGATCAGATCGCGAATCACCGGCAAGCCGGGCAGTGGACGCAGCACAATCGGCTGCTTCAGATCATCGACATCGGTCAGGCAGGCGAGGCCATTCTTGCCATTGATGTTCATGGCATCAGAGCCACACACACCCTCGCGACAGGAGCGACGGAAGGCAATGCTGTCATCTTTAGCCTTGAGCTTGACGATGGCATCCAAGAGCTTGCGATCGGTACTCTCAAGCTCAAGCGCAATATCCTGCATCCATGGTTTGGCATCCTTGTCCGGGTCGTAGCGGTAGATGCGGAACTGAACGGTACGGGTTTCCATCACGCGGTCCTCAGTAACTACGCTTCTTCGGTGGGAAAGACTCCACCGTCAGCGGATCCAGATGCACAGGCTTGTAGTCAAGCCGATTGCCTTCGCTATACCAGAGCGTGTGTTTGATCCAGTTGTCATCATCACGGCCATCCGGATGCTCTGGCGTGTCGGGCGCGTCATCTCGGACGTGCGCGCCGCGCGATTCCTTGCGCGCCTCGGCCGACACCATGGTGGCCTTGGCTACCTCGATCAGATTATCTAGCTCCAAGGCCTCGATACGTGCCGTGTTGAATACGCGCGACTTGTCGTTAATCTGCGCCATCTTGACTTGATCAGCGACCTTCATGATCTCGGTCACGCCCTCTTCCAGCAAATCCTTAAAGCGGAACACACCGGCATGTTTTTGCATCACGCGTTGCATTGCCAGACGTGTTTCATGCACATCGGCGCCGTCCTTCTGGTTCTCCAAACGGCTCAGACGCGCGAGGGTGCGGTCAATGGCCTCCTTGGGCAGCGGCTTATGTTCTCTCCGACCCATGCGCAGGTCGTTGACAGCAGTTTCGCCGGCCGACTTTCCAAACACTAGAAGCTCAAGCAATGAGTTGGTACCCAAACGATTGGCACCATGCACCGAAGAACAGGAGCACTCCCCAGCAGCATAGAAACCAGGCACGGGCACTTCCGGTGAACCACTCTTGGGAGCAACCACCTGCCCGCGATAGTTGATTGGTATACCGCCCATCTGGAAGTGACAGGTTGGCACCACTGGGATCGGTGCACGAATCGGATCGACCCCGGCAAAGCGCAGCGAGATTTCATGAATCCCGGGCAATCGCTTCATGATGGTCTCAGGCTTCAGGTGGGTAATATCGAGCAGGACAAAATCCTTGTTCGGTCCACACCCGCGCCCTTCGTTAATTTCGGTGACCATGGCGCGTGACACGACGTCACGCGAAGCGAGATCCTTAGCATTCGGAGCATAGCGCTCCATAAAGCGTTCGCCCTGCGCATTGCGCAGAATGCCACCTTCACCGCGCACACCTTCGGTAATCAGAACACCGGCACCGGCCACACCGGTCGGATGGAATTGCCAGAACTCCATATCCTCGAGCGGAATACCCGCACGTGCTGCCATGCCAAGACCATCACCCGTATTGATAAACGCATTCGTTGACGAGTGATAGATACGACCCGCACCACCTGTAGCGAAGATCGTGGCGCGCGCATGGAAGGCAACAACCTCGCCGGTTTCCATTTCAAGGGCAGTCACACCCAGCACATCACCATCTTCATCGCGAATCAGGTCTAGCGCCATCCACTCGGTGAAGAAGTGCGTATTGGCCTTAATGTTGCGTTGGTACAGCGCATGCAACATGGCATGCCCCGTACGGTCAGCCGCAGCACAGGAACGAGCGACAGGCTTTTCGCCAAAATTCGACATGTGCCCACCAAACGGCCGCTGATAGATGCGACCGTTATCGAGGCGGTCGAAGGGCATGCCGTAGTGCTCAAGCTCAATCACCACCTCGTTGGCCTTGCGGCACATGAACTCGATGGCGTCTTGATCACCCAGCCAATCCGAGCCCTTGACCGTGTCATACATATGCCAGTGCCAATGATCTTCCTCAGAGTTTCCCAAGGAGGCGGCTACCCCGCCCTGCGCAGCAACGGTGTGCGAGCGCGTAGGAAACACCTTGGAAATAACGGCTGTGCGCAAGCCGGCCTCGGACAATTGGATAGCAGCGCGCAAACCCGCACCACCGGCCCCCACAATGACTGCATCGAACTTGCGGACTGCAACAGCCATGGTCAAAGTCTCCAGAGGATTTCAATGCACCAGCCGGCATAGCCGAACAGCGCCAACAGGGTGAGGGAATGCAGTGTCAGACGAATCCACACTGGCTTGATGTAGTCCATCCAGATGTCGCGAATGCCAATCCATGCGTGGTAACACAGGCTCATGGCAAACAGGAAAGACAGGAAACGCATCGGGCCAAAACCGAAGAAAGCGCGCCAGCGCTCGGCCGACTCGGCCACCCCTGTGAACAAAGCCACAATCACGACAAGGGTGAAAACCGCCATAAATACAGCCGTAATGCGCTGCGCGATCCAGTCGCGCAAGCCATAGTGGGCACCTGTGGTGGTACGCATCAGAACACCCCCAAAAGTTTCAGGGCCAGCAGGCTAGTCAGCGTCAAACTGACTACCAGTACGCCAACCGCAGAACGGCGCGCGCCATCCTTGTCCAACCCGATATGCATATCAAGAAGAAGGAAACGGATACCGGCACAGAAATGGTGGATATAGGCCCACGCTAGACCGAATAAGGGAATCCCTATCATGGGCTGCTTGACCAGATTGCCGGCCCGCTCAAAACCCGCTGGCGACTCAAGTGACAGGCCGAACAGCGCAATCAATGCTGGCAAGGCCAGAAATAGGATAGAACCGCTGATGCGGTGCATGATAGAGACAACGCCAGCCAAGGGAAGGCGTATCGCTGTCAGCGTCAGGAATTTAGGACGCTGTTTGTTGGGTGACTGAATGCTACGCGGCGCGGCCATGCACTTTCCCCACAGATTAGTTAATGCTGATGGTCGCCAGACCACCCCTGCTGCACCGCACAATGACGGTTGGATTATATGACGCAACTTGGTGACTGAAGGGCCCAGAAAGTTTGTGCGTGATCATATTTAGTTCAACTCGTTGAGATAACAGTGATCAACGGTGGAGTACAAACCTCGCCGCCATTCCATTGGGCGATCCCCATAGGTGTAGCTGATACGCTCCACGGAGAGCAGCGGGCTACCCTCTTCAACACCGAGCAATTCAGAGCCCTCCCGATCCGCGAGAACTGCACGAACACGCTCCTGCGCCCGAATCATGTGCACGCCAAATTTAGCCTCAAACAAGCTGTAAAGCGAACCCTCGTGGGCTTTAAGCATATCCATGTCGAGCCCGCGAAACGGCTCGGCCGGCAAATAGATTTCATCGCCAACCACATTGCGTTTATTGAACTGCAACACGCGACGCACCACGATGAGCGGAGCCCCATGCGGCACATCCAGCATGCGCGCAGGCTCAGGGCCTGCCTTAGCCTGCCAGCACTCGAGCGGCACACTGCGCGCAGGCGTTACCTCGCCATTCGTCGGTACGAGCCGAAGAAAGCGGAAAAATTGACGGGGGTCGTTATGGGTAGCAACAAAAGTGCCCTTGCCCTGGCGGCGTATCAGCAGCTTTTCAGTGGCTAACTCGTCTATGGCTTTACGGACTGTGCCCTGACTAACGCTATAACGGACGGCCAGTTCCGACTCACTCGGAATCGCGGCACCCGGTCGCCACTCTCCAGCATCCAAAGCCTGCAGCAGCAGAGCCTTAATCTGGCGATACAAAGGGCTGAAAGTCGGAGAACCACTCATGGAATCATGCCAGTTACTTAACTTAGTTTCAGTAAAACACAAATTTTTGCCATCGTCCATACCTTAATTCATGTCTTATATAAGACATATAATGTATATTTACAAATGAAACGGAGCCACCTACACTGTAATTAAGCCCAAAACTAAAGTGATTAGTAAAGAGGGTCCGACTCTCGACGGGTGGTCATCAGTTTAGAATGACGACAGGTTTAATGTATCTACATCCACAGGAGGCATTATGAGCAAAGCCCCTATCCGCATTGCCGTTACAGGCGCAGCTGGTCAAGTTGGTTATGCCTTGCTATTCCGCATCGCCGGCGGAGACATGTTGGGCAAGGATCAGCCAGTCATACTGCAACTGCTCGAAACCACCCCCTCCTTGCCGGCACTCGGCGGTGTCTTGCTGGAACTTGAAGACGGCGCCTTTCCCCTGCTGCTAGGCATCGTGCACACCGACGACCCAATGGTTGCGTTCAAGGATGCCGATATTGCGATTCTGATTGGCGCGCGCCCCCGTAGCAAAGGCATGGAACAGAAAGACTTGCTAGTCGCCAATGCCGCCATCTTTGCCCAGCAAGGCAAGGCATTGAATGCAGTGGCTTCGCGCGACGTCAAGGTGCTGGTCGTTGGCAACCCGGCCAATACCAACGCCCTGATCGCCATGAGCTGCGCCCCCGACCTGCCTCGCGAAAATTTCACCGCAATGTTGCGCCTGGATCACAACCGCGCCGTTACACAACTGGCCTTCCACTTGAGCAAACCGATCGCCTCAATCGATCGCCTATTTGTGTGGGGCACTCATTCTCCCCAAATGTATGTGGACCTGCGTTATGCAACCGTAGAAGGCAAGCCCATCATCGAAAAACTCGACAAAGCCTGGTATCACAGCCAATACATTCCAACCATCGTCAAACGTGGCAATCAGGTGATTGAAGCGCGCGGCCTTGCTGCAGTTGCATCAGCCGCAAATGCCGCGCTAACGCACATCCGAGACTGGGTGCTCGGTAGCGAGGGGCGATGGCTTACCATGGGGGTATGCTCCGATGGCTCCTACGACATTCCGGCAGGCCTCATCTACGGCATGCCAGTCACCACCGAGGACGGAAAATGGCGCATCGTGCAAAATCTAAGCCTTGATGCCTTCAGCCGTAGCAAACTCGATGCTGACGCAAGCACACTTCAAGAAGAACGCGACAATATCAAACACTTACTGAAATGATTCATGAGTAAACAGCACCCCAATGAAGTCCTCTATGGCGATGGCAGCAAACGTTTCCCGGCCCTAGCCGCTTGCGAACATTACGCAGGTAATGAAAAGTTAATCACCAAGGCACTCGCACTTCAGGTCGAAATGAGCACGCAAGCCGGCCCGGTTTTCGATCTGACCTGCGACTGCGAAGATGGTGCTGCCACCGGGCGCGAACGCGAGCATGCAGAGATGGTGGCTGATCTCATCAACTCGGATGCCAATAAATTTAACCGCGTTGGCGTGCGCATACATGACCTTAGCCACCCTCACTGGCGTCAGGACATTGACATTCTGATCAGCCGCGCTGGCGAGCGAATTGCCTATATTGTTCTCCCTAAGCCCGAGCGCGCCGCCGATGTGCTGACGCAAATCGGCATCATCGATGCCGCCCGCGCTCGCTACGGTGTGCGCCGCGAAATCCCTGTACACGTCCTGATTGAGACACATGGCGCCCTGCGTGATGCCTGGCAGATTGCGGCCCTTCCCCATGTAGAGAGCATCGACTTTGGCATCATGGATTTTGTCAGCAGCCATCACGGTGCCGTGCCGGGTAGCGCCATGGTTTCTCCGGGTCAGTTTTCGCACCCCTTGATGGCGCGTGCCAAGACCGAGATTTCAGCTGCCGCGCTGGCGAATCATGTCGTCCCGGCGCACAATGTGACCACCGAGATTCGTGACCCGCAGGTTGTTGCGGACGACGCTAAGCGAGCGCGCAAGGAGTTTGGCTTCCTGCGCATGTGGAGCATTCACCCCAACCAGATTCGCCCCATCGTTGAAGCCATGCAGCCCGATTACTCTGAAGTCGATATGGCCAGCGCCATCATTTGCGCTGCGCAAGATGCCGACTGGGGCCCGATTCAGCATGCCGGCAAGCTGCACGACCGCGCATCATTCCGTTACTACTGGGAGTTGCTCCAGCGCGCACATGCCACCGGCATGGTCCTGCCCGAGCAGGCTCAGCAACGTTTTTTCAGCATTTAGCTATCAGGAGTCGCCATGATTGAAGCCTACCGCCAACACGTCGCCGAGCGCGCCGCCCAAGGCATCCCGCCCCTCCCGCTGACGAAGCCGCAAACAGCGGCCCTGATCGAGTTGCTACGCGCCCCCGCTGGCCATGATGGCAAAGAGCTGCTGGACTTGATTACCTATCGCATCCCCGCGGGTGTCGATGATGCAGCAGAGATCAAGGCCAAATTTCTGGCTGCCGTTGCCAAGGGTGAAGAAAACAATAGCTTGATTTCACGCGCACGTGCGACCGAACTGCTCGGCACCATGCTTGGTGGCTACAACGTCAAGCCCTTGATCGACCTGCTTGCGGACGCTGAGGTAGGTGCCACTGCAGCCAACGCCCTCAAGCACACCCTGCTGATGTTCGATTACTTCCATGACGTGGCCGAACTCGCCAAGTCTGGTAACAGCAATGCCAAGGACGTGATGCAGTCATGGGCGGATGCGGAGTGGTTCACATCGCGTCCGAATGTGCCTGAAAAAATCACGGTTGCCGTATTCAAGGTCACGGGCGAAACCAATACCGACGACCTCTCGCCAGCCCCAGACGCCTGGAGCCGTCCAGATATTCCGCTGCACGCACTGGCCATGCTGAAAAACCCGCGCGATGGCATCACCCCCGACAAACCCGGTGAACTCGGCCCAATCAAGTTCCTGCAGGAACTCAAAGCCAAGGGCGTGCCGATTGCCTATGTCGGTGATGTAGTCGGCACCGGCTCTTCACGTAAGTCAGCCACCAACTCCGTGCTGTGGTGGACGGGCGACGACATTCCCTACGTCCCGAACAAGCGCTACGGTGGTTACTGCCTAGGCGGCAAGATTGCACCCATCTTCTTTAACACGCAGGAAGACGCAGGCGCCCTGCCTATCGAGTGCGATGTATCGCAACTCAATATGGGCGATGTGATCGACATTTTCCCGCTGGCCGGCAAGGTGGAAAAGCACGGTTCTGTCGTGTCGACCTTCAGCTACAAGTCTGAAGTGCTGCTGGACGAGGTCCGCGCTGGTGGCCGCATTAACCTAATCATCGGGCGCGGCCTAACCACGCGTGCGCGTGAAGCCCTCGGCCTGCCCGTTTCGACGCTGTTCCGCTTACCCAAGCCACCGATTGATACCGGCAAGGGCTTCACGCTGGCACAAAAGATGGTCGGCCGCGCCTGTGGCCTGCCGACCCTCAATGGCAACCAGCAAGGCATCCGCCCCGGCACCTACTGCGAACCGCGCATGGCCTCAGTGGGCTCGCAAGATACGACTGGCCCGATGACCCGCGACGAGCTGAAAGATCTTGCTTGTCTGGGCTTCTCGGCCGATTTGGTGATGCAGTCGTTCTGCCATACCGCCGCCTACCCTAAGCTGGTAGACATCAAAACCCACCGCACCCTGCCGTCCTTCATCACTGCACGTGGCGGCATCTCGCTGCGTCCGGGTGATGGCGTTATCCACTCATGGCTGAACCGGTTCCTGTTGCCCGACACCGTCGGCACCGGCGGTGACTCGCACACGCGCTTCCCGATCGGCATTTCCTTCCCCGCTGGTTCCGGCTTAGTCGCCTTTGCCGCCGCTACCGGGGTGATGCCGCTGGACATGCCTGAATCGGTGCTGGTGCGCTTCAAGGGCGAAATGCAGCCGGGCATTACCCTGCGCGATCTGGTCAATGCCATCCCCTACTACGCGATCAAGCAAGGCTTGCTGACCGTGGCCAAGCAGGGCAAGCAGAATGTGTTCTCTGGCCGCATCCTTGAAATCGAGGGAATGCCCAAGCTCAAGGTAGAACAGGCGTTTGAGTTCTCCGACGCCTCGGCTGAGCGCTCTGCCGCCGGCTGTACGGTCAAGCTCGATAAGGAACCGATCATTGAATACCTGAACTCGAACATCACACTAATGAAGTGGATGATCGCTGAAGGTTACGCTGACGCTCGTACTCTTTCACGCCGCATTCAGGCCATGCAAGCTTGGATTGCCAATCCGCAACTGCTTGAATCGGACAAGGATGCTGAATACGCCGCTGTGATCGAAATCGATCTGGCCGAGATTCACGAACCCCTGCTCGCCTGCCCGAATGACCCTGATGACATCAAGCCACTGTCGGAAGTCGCCGGAGACAAGATTGATGAAGTCTTTATCGGCAGCTGCATGACCAACATTGGTCACTTCCGCGCTGCAGGGAAGGTGCTGGACGGAAAAACGGACATCCCGACCCGCCTATGGATCGCCCCGCCTACCAAGATGGACGCCATGATTCTCAACGAGGAAGGCTATTACGCCATCCTTGGAAAATCCGGCGCTCGCATGGAAATGCCAGGCTGCTCGCTGTGCATGGGCAATCAGGCACAGATCAAAAAGGGTAGCACTGCGGTATCGACATCGACCCGCAACTTCCCCAACCGACTGGGTATCGATACCCGTGTCTACCTGAGCTCGGCCGAGCTAGCGGCGGTTTGCGCACTGCTAGGACGGATACCAAGCAAGGAAGAGTACTTAACACAGGTCAATATCGTGAACGAGAAAGCTGGTGATATTTACCGCTACATGAACTTCGACCAGATTGCAGAATTCCGCGAACTGGCCGATACAGTTTCCATATGACCCCCTGATCACAACAGGACTTTTTGATTCACTTTTTTTCATATTTAGCGGTACTTTATCCATAAGTGCCGCTAGAATGTAATTAGAGTTGCAATAAGCGTATCTAATTGACCGACTGGCAAGTCGGTCAATCAAGCGAATCTGAACTCAAGCTTAGCTCCTACATCAGCAGCGTTCGGCTCGCGATAGATGCATAAAAACAAGTGACATGTGGAGAGAGCCCTATGCAAGCAATATTCACCCCAGCCCGTAAGCTACTCGACTCACTGAGCCTCGGCCAAAAGTTCTTATTTCTTGTCGTCCTGCTGGGCTTTCCCTTTACCGCACTTGCGGCGATTGCCTACGTCGATCTGATGGATGTCATCACCCTGCCTGACTGGGTGCGCTACATCTTGTGGGTCTGCATGTTTATTGCCGCGTCGGGTGCATATTTGTTCATTGGCCTGTACTTATCGCTCATGAACAACACAAAGATTCTCGGCAGCGCAATTGCCCGCTTCGCTAAGGGCGACCTTTCAGCGCGTGCCCAACTACAAACCAAGGATGAGTTTGGTGCCACTGCCACCGCCTTCAATGGCATGGCAAAGGCGATCAAGCGCATGATTGCGGATGTGTCCAGCCAGGCTAACGCGGTATCTGACGCCGTCGCCAAACTGTCGGTCCAGACCACACAGATCGCCCGTAGCTCACAACAGCAAAGCGATGCCGCTGCTAGCGTTGCCGCCGCTGTTGAAGAGGTCACGACTAGTATCAATCACGTGTCCAATCAAGCCAGCGATACCGAAACAGTCTCACGCAAGGCCTCCACCCTCTCCGAGGAGGGGGCTGCCGTGGTACGTGAGGCCTCATCTGAAATGACACGCATCGCCGAGTCCTTCAGAACGTCATCCACACAAGTGACCGCCCTTGGCGAGCGTACACAGCAAATCAGCAGCATCGTCCAAGTAATCAAAGACATTGCCGACCAAACCAATCTACTGGCCCTGAATGCCGCCATCGAGGCGGCCCGTGCCGGTGAACAAGGCCGCGGCTTTGCCGTGGTGGCAGACGAAGTACGCAAGCTGGCTGAACGCACCGCCGGCGCCACCAACGAGATCAGCGGCATGATCTCAACCATCCAGAGCAATATGCACGCAGCGGTTGATGGCATGGCTGCGGGTGCCGAACAGGTGATGCAAGGCGTTTCCCTAGCCCAGAAGGCGGGCACCGCACTTGATGACATCAACCATGGCGCCCAAGAAGCTGTACACATGGTTCATGAGATTGCAAATGCAGTCAGCGAACAAAGCACGGCCAGTATCGACATCGCCAACAATGTCGAGCGCATCTCCATCATGACGCAGGAAAACAGCGCCAGCCTCGAACAAATTTCCGCTGAAGCCAACCATCTCGACAAGACTGCGGCTGCGCTCAAGCAAGCAATCAGTGCATTCTCAGGCGGCACGGCCAACGATGCGAAAAGCTTGGTTGAACGCGCAGCCTCCATGGTTGAGTCCAGTGGTCGCCAGACGTCCTTCTCCAAGATTAACGACCCTAATGGCGAATTTGTCATCCGTGACCTTTACATCTTCGTCTATGGCATGGATGGGACGGTCCTTGCCCACGGCGGCAACCCAACCTTGATTGGTAAAAACATGGCATCTGCTACGGATGCCCACGGCAAGCGCTTCATTCAGGAGCGCATAGAGATCGCCCGTAAGGACGGTAGTGGCTGGCAAGACTACATGTTCCTCAATCCGGAAACCAAGGAGGTCGAAAGCAAGACGTCCTATATCCGCCGGGTGGGTGACATGATTATTGGTTGTGGGGTTTATAAGTAAGCCTTCGGCCAACAAAAAAGCCCGCCCTTTGGCGGGCTTTTTTGTTGGCATGCACCGGCAACGTGTCTGACAAAAACCTGACGCACATCTTTAGTGCGTTTAATTAGAAATTTCGCATAGAATCTCAGCCTCACCGACGACAAAGTGTGTAAATAGCCACAAAGACTAGATTTTTCAGTGTCATCCTCCTTGCAAGCACTCGATAGCATAGGCCTCATAGAATGCTGCAGCACAACACAAAAGAGTAGAAACCTTGCACGGAACTTTCAAAAACGGCAAAGGTCTGATCTACGTTCGCTACAACCGTGAGCTAAAATTCACGGATGGTCTGTTTTTTGCTAAATGTGACACATGAACCCAAAATGCACGCGCTTTACCCTCCCGCTAGTCTCAATGCTGATGATCGCTACTGCGACATCAGCATCCGAGCCGCCAAGCTTTACCCGCGAGCAACTGGAAAAACTAGCTCATGTTTCTAGCCGAAACATACAAGCTGCGCGTAACCAGATTGAAGCAGCGACCTCCGCAGTCACTACTTCCCGCGCTTTTCCTAATCCTGAAATCGAATATCAAAAAGGACAAAGTACAGCGCGACAACCAACTGGCGTCCCTGGTGATGTGCGTCTTTATACGATCACCCAGCCGATTGATCTTCCTTGGATCCGTAATGCGCGTATTGGTGCTGCTGAGGCCAGTCTAGAGTCAGTGTCAGCCTTGGGGCGCGGGCTGGAAGCCGACATCATTGCGCGTATTCGCCAGCGCTATTTCGACGTATTGCGCCGGCAGGCTGAACTCAAAGCCGCACTTGAGGACCAGACACAAATGGAAGGCGTACGCGACCGTATCGCCTTACGCGTTGAGACCGGCGAAGCCCCTCGCTTTGAGTTGATCAAAGCAGACGCTGAAATGCTCAATTCGCAAAAAAATGCCTACTCGGCAGAGTTGCGCGTAACACAGGCAAGAGCTTCACTACGCGCATTGATCGGCCCAGCTTTGCCAGAAGATTTTGTCCTTAAAGGGCGCCTGCAAGACCCCCTTGAAATCAGCGATATCGATACGCTGCGGAAAGAGATTGGCGTAACCAACCCCGATCTGTTGCGTGCTCGCGCCGAACAACAGCGCGCGACAAAACAACTAGATTTGGAGCGCGCCAAGCGCCTGCCAACACTATCTATCCGCGCCAGCCGTGACATTGACCCTGAACTGCAGTTATCGCGCATGGGTGTCGTCATGACCATACCCCTATGGGATAGGCGTAGTGGCCCAATCGGTGAGGCACGTGCCAATCTGTCGCGGACCACTAATGAGCTTGCCCATTACGAGTTTTCGCTGGATCGCAGTGTTGAAGTTGCCTATGAGCAATATCAAATCGCCCAAGCTCAGGTCAATGCCTTGGAGTCAGGCATCGTACGGCAGGCAGAAAGTGCAGTGCGCATTGCCGAACATGCCTATCGCTTTGGTGAGCGCGGCATTCTCGAAGTACTTGATGCGCAACGCGTCTTCCGTGCCGCCCGAAACGAACTCATCAATGCGCGCTACGAAGCAGCTTCAATCTGGGCAGAAATTGAGCGTCTTCGCGCCAAACTGCCGACAGAAAAATGACTCTCCATCACACCCAACTTTTAACCACTGACAAGTCTATGACTGCAAACCGGCTGCCACACAAGACCTTCTCACGACTGCTCCCCTTAATGTTGATCGCCGCCTTAGTAAGCGGCTGCAACAAAAAAGACGCGGCCCCTGAGGACGCTGTCAAGCCTGATCCGATGATCGTCAAGGCGGAAGGCCCGCTGCTGGAGCGAATCAAGACAGCCCCGGCTACAACCTCGGCAGTAAGTGACATTCTTCGTGTCGCTGGCCGCATCGATTTTGATGAACAGCGGATTGCCCGGATTGGTTCCAGCGTAAATGGACGTGTGACCGATATCTACGCAACTCTGGGGAAGGATGTTCAGAAAGGTGAAGTACTCGCGCGACTCCACAGCAACGAACTATCGAGTGCTCAACTCGCCTACTTGAAGGCACGCTCGCAAATGGAGCTGCATCGCCGAAATGTGGAACGCGCACAATCACTTTTTGCAACCGACGTGATTAGTAATGCAGAGCTTCAACGCCGCAATAATGAGTTTGATATTGCGAGTGCAGAAACGCGAGCAGCGAGTGATCAGCTACGTGTATTGGGTCTACCGCAAAGCAGTATTGATCATCTCAGCAGCACAGGTGCGATTGACTCAGTAGCGCCGGTGATTTCATCCATCAAGGGCGTTGTGGTTGAGCGGAAGGTTGCTGCTGGTCAAGTGGTACAACCCGCGGATAGCCTATTTGTTGTTGCTGAGCTCTCTCGAGTATGGGCTGTTGCTCAGGTGCCTGAACAACAGGTCAGTCAAGTTAAGGAAGGACAGACTGTACGTATTGAAGTCCCGGCACTGAATAATGAAAAGCTACTGGGCAAACTGATCTTTGTCGGCCAGACAATTAACCCGGAAACGCGTACCGTGCTGGTCCGCACTGAGCTCGACAACACAGCCGGCCGTCTCAAACCGGCAATGCTGGCTTCAATGCTAATCGAGTCTGCACCTATAGATCGACTCGTAGTGCCACTGTCTGCTGTTGTCCGTGAAGATGATACAGATCACGTATTTGTTGCACTCTCCGATAATCAATTTCGCCTCACCCGCGTCAAGCTAGGCCCTGAGTCTAATGGCCATCGGGTGGTCATTGATGGTATCAAGGCGGGCGATCAAATTGTCGTGGATGGTAGTTTCCATCTAAATAACGAACGCAACCGCAAGGAAGCGGAGTAATGATTGAGTCTCTCATTCGTGGAGCGCTTCAACAGCGCTTAATCGTTGTCGTCCTTGCAGTTGCAGGGTTATTTGTTGGCCTGTTCGCAACGCGTAGCCTTTCTGTTGACGCCTTCCCCGATGTCACCAATATTCAGGTGCAGATTGCGACGGAAGCACTAGGTCGCTCACCAGAAGAAATTGAGCGATTCGCCACAGTACCGCTGGAAATCGCCATGACCGGCCTGCCCGGCTTGACGGAAATGCGGTCTCTCAACCGTCCTGGTCTCTCATTAATCACCTTGGTGTTTACTGACAAGACCAATGTGTATTTCGCTCGACAGCTAGTCATGGAGCGCTTGCTTGAGGTTACTCCACGCCTTCCCGTTGGCTTTGTCCCAGTACTTGGTCCCGTTTCAACCGGCCTCGGAGAAGTTTACCAATACACGCTGGAGCGTGATGATGATGGCAAACGAGAACTGACTACTGAAGAGCTAACACAGCGACGTATCGTTCAGGACTGGGTATTGCGTCCGATGCTACGCTCGATTTCCGGTGTTGCTGAAATTAATTCGATGGGGGGTTACGAAAAGCAGTATCAAGTACTCGTCAATCCAGATCGACTTCGTCACTACAAGATTCCCTTGCAGGACGTTTATCAGGCAGTCGCACGAAATAATGCTAATTCTAGCGGTGGCATTTTGCCGCATGTTGCTGAACAATACTTGATCAGGGGCATAGGTCTTGTACAAGACGTCACTGACCTAGAGCAGATCGTGGTTCGTGAAAAGGACGGAACACCTGTTTACCTGCGTGATGTAGCGACCGTCACTCTAGGTAGTGCTGTTCGTGCCGGCGCCATGATGAAGGATGGCCAAACTGAGGCGGTGGGAGCAGTTGTAATGATGCTCGCCGGCGGCAACGCCAAGGAAATTGTAGGTCGCATCAAGAAAAAAGTTGATGAAATCAACAGCAAGGGCATTCTCCCTGGTGGCCTTAAAGTCGTGCCTTTCTATGACCGCTCTGAGCTTGTTGATGCTGCGCTTTGGACGGTCACCAAGGTACTCTTGGAAGGTGTGTTCTTCGTCGTCGTTGTGCTGTTCCTATTTTTGGGTGACGTTCGTTCTTCACTGATTGTTGTCGCAACACTCATATTGACGCCGCTACTCACCTTCTTCTGCATGAACAAGCTGGGTATTTCAGCCAATCTCATGTCACTCGGCGGTCTCGCCATCGCCATTGGCCTGATGGTTGATGGCTCAGTGGTGATGGTTGAAAATGCTTATGCGCAATTAGGTAATCCAGAGAACGCAGGGGAACGACCAAATCGCATCATCTTGCGCGCAGTAACAGAAGTCGCAACACCCGTGATTTTTGGCATCAGCACCATCATTCTTGTTTTCCTCCCGCTCATGACGCTGCAAGGGATGGAAGGCAAGATGTTTGCCCCACTTGCTTACACAATTGCTATTGCACTCGCTATTTCGCTGGTTCTCTCACTCATTTTATCTCCGGTCTTGTCGTCCTACCTTCTGAAACCACCAGCGCATGATGGGGATCACGATACACGCTTGATCCGTGAAATGAAAAAACGCTTTATGCCTTTACTGCACAAAGCAATTTCAAATGAACGGAAGACAGTCAGTATTACCTTGGCAGTGTTTGTGAGTGTTCTCGCGATGATCCCCTTCCTTGGAACTGCCTTCATTCCGGAAATGAAGGAAGGCTCTATCGTTCCAGGCATCACTCGCGTACCCAATATTTCACTTGATGAATCTATCAAGATGGAAATGCAAGCTTCCAAGTTGACGATGGAAGTCCCAGGGGTAAAGTCGGTAGTCGCAACTGTTGGTCGGGGTGAATCGCCAGCAGACCCTCAAGCCATTCATGAGTCGTCTCCAATCGTCAGCCTGAAGCCTCGGAGTGAATGGCCAGATGGCTGGAACCAAGACGATATTTCTGATGCAATCCGACAGAAGCTATCTGCTCTACCCGGGATTCAAATCGCCATGGCGCAGCCTATTTCTGCACGAGTTGCCGAAATGGTCACTGGCGTACGCTCTGACATCGCAGTTAAGGTTTTTGGTGATGACATTGATGAGTTACGGAATGTAGCTGGGCAAATTGCTAAAGTTGCAATGTCACTACAAGGTGCGCAAGACTTGCGTGTTGAGAAGGTATCAGGTCAGCAGTATCTGGAGATCGAAATTGATCGTCAGGCAATTGCGCGGCTCGGGCTTAATGTTGCCGATGTAAATGATGTCATCGAAACCGCAGTGGGCGGAAAAGAGGCGACAAAAATCTTTGAGGGTGAAAGACGCTTCTCGGCTGTTGTTAGACTTCCTGAACAATTCCGGAATAACATCGATGCAATCTCAAACATATTGCTAGAGTCTCGAACTGGGGCTCAGGCACGTTTGGCTGATATTGCAAAGATTCATGTTGCCGATGGACCGGCACAGATCGCTCGTGAGTTGGGCAAACGACGCATCGTTGTTGGTGTAAATGTCAAAAACCGTGATCTAGGCGGCTTCGTTAAAGAGCTTCAAGAAAAAGTCGAAAGCAAAGTGAAGCTACCTGACGGTTATTATCTCGAATGGGGCGGACAGTTCCAAAATATGGAGCGTGCATTAGGACACCTGATGATTATTGTCCCAATCACCATTGGTGCAATTTTCTTCTTGCTCTTCCTGCTGTTCAACTCGGTGCGAATGGCCTCGCTAATTATCATGGTGCTACCGTTTGCCTCAATGGGCGGCATTATTGGATTGTTCGTGAGTGGTGAGTACCTATCGGTGCCCGCCTCCGTAGGCTTCATTGCACTGTGGGGTATTGCCGTACTGAACGGTGTGGTCTTGATCTCCTATATTCGCAAACTGCGTACGGATGGCATGAGTGTGCGAGAAGCTGTCATCGAAGGCGTTACCCAACGATTCCGCCCTGTGATGATGACAGCAACGGTCGCCATGTTGGGTCTGATTCCTTTCTTGTTCTCGGATGGTCCGGGATCGGAAGTGCAACGCCCGCTGGCCATCGTGGTGATCGGTGGTCTGATCACCTCCACCCTGCTAACCCTGGTGGTGCTGCCCACCCTGTATCGCTGGTTCGATGAGAAGGAAGCTGAAGCATGAAAGAGATCAAAGCCATCATTCGCCCCAACAAACTCATCACCCTGCGTGACAAGCTGATGCAGGTGCCGGGCTTTCCCGGCATGACCGTAGCCAAGGTCGACGGCTGTAGCGCACCATCACGTAACTACCTCGGTAACTTGAAGGAAGAGCTGGTCGACTTCACCCCCAAGGTCAAGATTGAGATCGTGGCACCAGATGAAGTGGTCGAACCCATCGTCGACTGCATCACTGCAGTCAGCCAAACCGGGCAGATTGGTGATGGTCTGGTGTGGGTGGCTGACATTGATCGTGCGTGGTTCTTGTTCAAGACGACCCCAGGCTAACCGACGACTTGAGTTTCTATTTCGCCCAATAGCAGACAAAAAAAAAAGCCCACCAGATTGGTGGGCTTTTTTATTCAGGCGGCTGAAAAACCAATCAGCCCTTCTCAAGCAATGAGCGCAGCATCCACGCATTCTTTTCATGGATTTCCATACGCTGCGTAAGCAAATCGGCCGTCGGCTGATCATCAGCCGCATCGGCAATCTTGAAGGCTGCGCGGGCAGTACGCGCCACCGCTTCCTGGCCAGCGATTAGCTGCTTGATCATCTCGGTTGCTGAAGGCGTGCCCTCCTCTTCCTTGATCGACGACAGCTCGACAAACTTCTTGTACGAGCCCGGTGCTGGATAGCCCAGCGAACGAATACGCTCAGCGATAGGGTCGAGGGCGTTCCAGAGCTCGGTGTATTGCCCCATGAACATCACGTGCAACGAGTTAAACATCGGCCCGGTCACATTCCAGTGGAAGTTGTGCGTCTTCAGATAAAGGATGTAGCTGTCAGCCAGCATCTTGGAAAGGCCAGCCACAATTTTCTTGCGGTCCTTGTCGGCAATACCAATATCGATAGCCATGTGTGTTCTCCTTGTGTTGTATGCAGATCAAAACAGCGTCGTGTCTAGCGTCATCATCACGGCAAACCCAATCATGAGACCGATGGTTGCTGCCGTCTGATGACCATTACGGTGGGTCTCAGGAATCACTTCGTGCGACACCACGAATAGCATAGCACCGGCAGCCAGCCCAAGGCCAACCGGATATGCGATTGCCATACCGGATGACAGCCCAACGCCCAACAGAGCGCCAAGCGGCTCCAACAGGCCGGTTGCCGCAGCAATCAGCACGGCCCGGCCATTGCTCAAACCAGCCGTGCGCAATGCCAATGCAACCGCCAGCCCTTCCGGAATATCCTGTAAGGCAATCGCTGTTGTCAAAGGCAAACCGACCTTGAGATCACCCTGTGCAAAGCTCACGCCAATCGCCATGCCTTCTGGCAAGTTATGCAAGGCAATCGCGAGCACAAACAGCCACACCCGGCTGCAGCGCTCATGGCCCGCCCCACACGGCCCGGTTTCCGGATGCTCATGCGGAATGAACTGATCTAACCCCAGCATCAGCGCCACCCCAAGCGCCATCCCCAGCACCACCACGGCTGCGGCACCTCCGCCACTGCCCATCAGTTGTTCGCCGGCCTCAAGGCCGGGCAGGATCAGCGAGAACGCACTCGCGGCCAGCATCATCCCGGCAGCCATGCCGAGCATGCTGTCTTCTAGCTTCTGCGGGATGCTGCGCAACACCAGCGCCGGCAACGCCCCGGCAGCTGTTGTCACAAATCCGGCCAAGCCGCCGAGCATGGCGTAACGCACGACCGCCTCAACTTCACCGCTGAGAATGCGCTGCAGGCTTTGCAGCAGCAATACCACGACCGCAGCGACTGCCAACGCCAATCCGACTGTCGTGATGGGTGCAGCACGCGCCTGCTCACGTGCCGCCAACAGCCAGCTACCGCCGATGAAAGTGCGCACTGCGTCAATCATGCAAAAGCCCCTAAATCAAACATCGCAAACATCGAGCGCCACCGAAAATCACGCTTCCGGTGGCGCTCAAATGTTATGCAATCTGGCGATTACCCGTCAGTGCAGCGCCATCAGACAAGATCAAAGCGATCAAGATTCATCACCTTGGTCCAGGCTGCAACAAAGTCCTTAACGAACTTTTCCTTGCCATCAGCACTCGCATAGACCTCAGCATAGGCACGCAAGACAGAGTTAGAGCCGAAGATCAGGTCGTTGCGAGTCCCGGTGTACTTCACCTGGCCACTCTTGCGATCCTTGCCTTCAAACACCTCAGCGGTCGCATCCGTCGCCTTCCATTCAACGCCCATATCGAGCAGATTGACGAAGAAGTCGTTGGACAGTGTGCCCACCTTGTCGGTGAACACACCATGCTTGCTGCCATCCGCGTTGGTGCTGAGCACACGCAAGCCGCCAATCAGTGCTGTCATTTCAGGCGCAGTCAAAGTCAGCAGCTGTGCCTTGTCAATCAACAGCGCTTCGGTCGGTGCACCGATACGTCCCTTCTTGTAATTACGGAAGCCATCGGCAAGCGGCTCCAGCACAGCAAAGGACTCAACATCAGTCTGTGCTTGCGTGGCATCGACACGACCTGCGGCGAATGGCACATCCACGGGAACGCCAGCAGCCTTGGCGGCTTGCTCAACGCCGACACTGCCCGCCAACACAATCACATCAGCCAGCGACACCTTGCCCGAGGCCTGCTGAATCTCAACGAGCTTCGGCAACACTTGCACTGCGCCAGTGTTCACCGCCCAATCCTTCTGCGGGGCAAGCGCCAGACGTGCGCCATTGGCACCACCGCGCTTATCGCTGCCACGGAAGGTGGACGCCGACGCCCACGCCACGGATACCAGCTGGCTCACGGTCAAACCTGAAGCGGCAATCTTCGCTTTGACATCGGCAATGTCAGCAGCCGTAGGCGCATGCGTTGCGGCGGGCAGCGGGTCTTGCCAAATCAAGTCTTCCTTCGGCACTTCTGGGCCGATGTAACGTGCCTTCGGGCCGAGATCACGGTGCGTCAGCTTGAACCAAGCGCGGGCAAAGGCTTCCGCAAAGGCTTGCGGATCTTCGTAGAAACGCTTGGAGATCTTGCCAAACTCAGGATCGAAACGCAGCGTCAAATCGGTGGTCAGCATCTTCGGCTTGTGGAACTTGCCCGGAATGTGCGCATCCGGAATGTTCTCCGGCGCATCCTTGGCCACCCACTGCTTGGCACCCGCAGGGCTCAGCTCTTGCACCCATTCATACTTGAACAGGTTTTCGAAGAAGTTATTGCTCCAAAGTGCGGGCGTCTTGGTCCAGGTGACTTCAAGGCCGCTGGAGACTGTGTCCTTGCCATGACCGCTGCCATAGTTGCTGATCCAGCCGAGGCCTTGCGCCTCAATCGGTGCAGCTTCAGGCTCCGGCCCCTTGTGATGTTCAGGTGCAGCACCGTGCGTCTTGCCGAAGGTGTGGCCACCGGCAATCAGAGCCACGATTTCTTCATCGTTCATGGCCATGCGGCTGAACGTAGCGCGGATGTCATGCGCTGCAGCAAGGTAATCACCGCTGGCATTCGGGCCTTCCGGGTTCACATAGATCAAGCCCATGTGTGTTGCAGCGAGGTTGTTGTCGAGCTCGCGTTCGCCATGGAAGCGCTTATCGTCAGCCAGCCACTTAGTCTCGGCACCCCAGTTCACATCCTGATCAGGTTCCCACACATCTTCACGGCCACCGGCAAAGCCGAAGGTACGGAAGCCCATGGATTCAAGCGCTACATTGCCTGCAAGGATGAACAGGTCGGCCCACGAAATCTTTTGACCATACTTCTGCTTGATCGGCCACAGCAGACGACGCGACTTGTCGATATTGACGTTGTCCGGCCACGAATTGAGCGGCGCAAAACGTTGCTGCCCGCGTCCGCCACCACCGCGACCATCCAGCGTGCGATAGGTGCCGGCCGAGTGCCAGGCCATACGGATGAATTGCGGACCATAGTGGCCGAAATCGGCCGGCCACCAATCCTGCGAATCGGTCATGAGCTTAACCAAGTCTGCCTTGAGCGCCTTGTAATCAAGCTTCTTAAATTCTTCTGCGTAGTTGAAAGTCCCGCCGAGCGGGTCAGACTTGTTCGAATGCTGGTTCAGCAGATCCACGCGTAACTGATTCGGCCACCAGTCCTTGTTGGTGGTGCCGGTACCGGCCGCGTGGTGGAAAGGGCACTTTTGCTCGCTCATGGTCTTTCTCCTTATGTTTAACAACAGATGGATCAGGGATGAGTTGAGTATAGGGAGACATGCTCGGCAGATAAAATTGCCTTTTCGCATTCGCCACATAGCCAATCGCTATCGAAAATCAGACCAACAAAATAAAACGTAAATCGCCTGCTTGGTACATCCGAAACTGCAAGCCTAAACAGCAGACGTGTCAGGGGTGTGACGGCAACCGTCCTCCGTGTTTCAAATGTTTTCGGACGCTACTGCCCTGCCGCTTCTATATCCAGAAAGATATCGACTGTCTGCTGCGCGCCAATTCGACTGGCAGGAATGGCCACGCCGGCTTTCCAATCCCGAACAGCATCTGCCTTGCCTGCGCCCGTCACAATAAAGAGTAAGGCATGGGTTGCACTTAAACGTTCCGGGCTCAGGCTCACGCGATCGGCGGGCGGCTTGGGGGCATCATGCACAGGCAGCACAGACGGCCATGCAATGGCACGCTCCCATTCCTGCATGGGGAACAGGCTGGCAGTGTGACCATCCTCCCCCAGCCCCAGCAACACCAAATCAAACTGGGGCAGCGGCTTAAGCAATTCAGCATAGTCATGCGCCGCCGCCTCGGCACCCTTTTCGGCGGGAATGACATGAATCTGTGCATAAGGAATCGGCACGTGCGCCAGCCACGACGTCATCACCATGCGGCTATTGCGCTCTGGATGCTCGGGCGGCAGGCAGCGCTCATCACCAAACCAAATGTGCCAGTGCTTCCAATCTGCTGCTTCGCTGCGCAGCGCCTCGTAGATGTGCCGGGGGGTCGTGCCACCGGCCAACACCAGATGAAATGCACCGCGTGCCGCGATGGCATCATCGGCCGCAGCGAGGATGCGTTCGAGCGCGGCATCCTCCAATTCCACAAGACTTGCAAAAACATGCCATCGGGATTGCTGTGCCGCAGCATTTGGCTTTAAAGTAGTCATGTAATTCCTCAGCGGGCGCCGCCCGCAAAATTGATCCGGAGACGAACCATGCGCATGGCAATGATAGGACTGGGCAAGATGGGCGGCAATATGGTTCGCCGTCTTCGTCGCAACGGGATTGAAGTCGTCGGCTTTGATCGCGCCACTGACGTTGTAACAGGTTTAGGCCAAGAAGCCGGCATGCTCGCTGCCAGCTCGGTTGCCGATGCAGTCAAACAGCTGCCGCAACCACGCATCATCTGGGTCATGCTGCCTAGCGGCGACATCACCGAAAACCAGATTCGCGAACTCGCCCCGCAGCTCGCCAAAGGCGACATCATCATTGATGGCGGCAACTCCAATTACAAAGACAGCCAGCGCCGTGGCGCTTGGCTCGCCGAACAAGGCATCGGCTTTATGGATGCAGGCACCTCAGGTGGTGTGTGGGGCTTGGAGAATGGCTACTGCCTGATGGTAGGTGCCACACCCGAAACCGCCAAAGCGGTTGAGCCCATTCTGAAGGCGCTAGCTCCAGCAGCTGATCGTGGCTGGGCGCATGTCGGTCCGGTGGGGGCTGGCCACTACAGCAAGATGATTCACAACGGCATCGAGTACGGCATGATGCAAGCGCTGGCAGAAGGCCTTGATCTGCTCAAGGGCAAGGAAGAATTTAATCTCGATCTGGCGCAGCTCACCGAGTTGTGGCGTCATAGCTCGGTCGTACGTAGCTGGCTCCTCGACCTCACCGCAGAAGGCCTAGCGCAGGATCAAAAGCTGGAGCACATTGAACCCTACGTGCCCGACTCAGGCGAAGGCCGCTGGACCGTGATCGACTCCATCGAACAAGGCATTCCCGCCCCAGTCCTCACCCTTGCCCTGCAAATGCGTTTTGCCAGCCAAGATGAAAAGGGCTATAGCTACCGCCTGCTCTCGCTGATGCGCAATGCCTTTGGCGGCCACAGCATGAAGACCAAGTAGCACTCACACGCTCACACGCACACAGCACCCGCTTCGTCCAACCGTCACCTCGCACAAAGGAAACACTATGGATGTCATCGATCCCTGCACACTCGTCATCTTTGGGGCTGGCGGCAATCTATCGCGGCGCAAGCTGATTCCCGCCCTCTACCAGCTCGAGCTGGCGGGACGCCTGCCCGAGCGCATGGTGATTCTGGCATCGGGTCTGGACAACCTCACCCGCGATCAATGGATCATCAAGGTGCAGGACTTCCTCAAGGAGAAATACCCGCAGGGGGTGGACAAAACCGCACTGGAGCGCTTTATCGCACGCCAGCATTACCACGCCAATGCAATTGGTGACGGCAATGCCTATCCGAACATGAAGTCGCTCATCGAGGATGACAAAACATTCCCACCCAATGTGCTCTTTTACATGGCGGTGCGTCCGGCTGAGTTTCCGTCGATCATCGAAAAGCTTGGCGAGGTCGGCCTGCTGCAACAAAAGAGCGGCTGGCGCCGCGTGGTGATTGAGAAGCCTTTTGGCTACGACCTCATCAGCTCGCAAACGCTGCAGCGTGGCCTGGAACGCTACCTCGACGAAAAGCAGATCTTCCGTATCGACCACTATCTGGGCAAAGGCACCGTGCAGAACGTAATGGTGTTCCGCTTTGCCAACATCCTGCTTGAGCCGCTGTGGAACCGGCATTACATCGACCATGTGCAGATTACGCACTCCGAAACGCTGGGCATCGAAGGTCGTGCCGATTACTACGATGGTGCAGGCGCACTGCGTGACATGATCCAGAGCCACTTGCTACAACTCCTCACACTGGTCGCGATGGAGCCGCCCGTGAGCATGGCCGCCGAGCATCTGCGTGACGAAAAGGTAAAGGTCCTCAAGTCGATTCGCCCAATCACGCAAAATGCCGTGCATGCCCATGCCTTCCGCGGGCAATACGCTAGCGGCACGATCAACGGCCAGCCTGTGCCCGGCTATCTGGAAGAAAAAGGCATCCCGCAGGACAGCACCACCGAGACTTACGCCGCACTCAAGCTCTTTATCGACAATTGGCGCTGGAGCGGCGTGCCCTTTTACGTTCGCACCGGCAAACGCATGGCTGAAGGCGCATCTGCCATCAGCATTCGCTTCAAACATCCACCGCAAAACATCCTGCGTAACATCAAGGGTGAATTCAGCCGCCCCAACTGGCTCATGCTCGGCATCCAACCCAATGAATGCCTGAAGCTTGAACTGCAAGTGAAGGAACCAGGCCTTGATCTGCAAGCGCGAACGCTGAGCTTGGACGCCACCTACCGCAAGGATGGCGATGGCGATTTTGATGCCTACGAAAGCCTGTTGCTGGATGCCATGGAAGGCGACCACTCTCTATTCCTGCGTATCGACGAAGTCGAAAACGCGTGGCGTGTGGTCGACCCCATCCTCAAGGTGTGGGCCATGGAGCGCGAATTCATCAATACCTACCCGGCCGGCAGCTGGGGCCCGCGTGGCACCTATCGTCTGTTCGACCGTGACGACCAGTTCTGGCGTCACTCGCTCGAACTCGACGGCGGCAAACTGGAAGCCTACTGACACGTATGACCACATTCCCGGACGACCTTGGCAAACCCCTCGACGGTTGGCGGCTCAAGCTCTACACCATCATCTTCGAGGCCGATACCAAGGCCGGGCGGCGCTTTGACCAATGCCTGATCATCGCTATTCTGGTCAGCATTGCAGTGGTGATGATCGACAGCGTAGAAGGCGTGCACAGCTCGCTGCGGCTGCCGCTGAACATCCTTGAATGGGGATTCACGCTCTTATTCACGGCGGAATACGTGGCGCGGCTATCCTGCGTGCGCAAGCCCTTGCGCTATGCCTTGAGCTTCTACGGCATCGTCGATTTTCTTGCCATCCTGCCCACCTATCTGGCAATTTTCTTCCCGGAAACCCATGCCCTGATCGATGTCCGCATCCTGCGGCTGCTACGCGTATTCCGCATTCTCAAGCTGTCTGCTTTCATGTGGGAATATCAGGCGCTGGGGCAGGCGCTGCATGCCAGCCGGCGCAAGATCATGGTGTTCCTGTCCGTGGTCATGATGATCGTGGTGATCCTCGGCACGCTGATGTATGTGGTCGAAGGCCCGCAACATGGCTTCACCAGCGTACCAACCAGCATCTACTGGGCGATTACAACGGTTACCACGGTTGGCTTTGGCGACATCACCCCAAAGACCGACTTAGGCAGATTTATCGCGTCCCTGATGATGCTACTAGGCTGGGGCACACTGGCCGTGCCCACTGGGATCGTCACGTCGGAGCTGACTGCCCAACGTTTCACCAACAAACCCACAACCCGCACCTGTCATGAATGCCTCACCGAAGGGCATGCCGCTGATGCCGGGTTCTGCATGCATTGCGGAGCGAAATTGCCGCCCTACTCGACGGGCAAGTAGCGTCGATTAGCAGGGCGGCTCTGCGCTGATTACTGTTTTGCTGGTTACTTTTGCGCTGATTACTTCGCGGCCGGGTCAACCGGCACAGCGTTCCAGATTTTCTCAGCGTACTGCGCAATCGTCCGGTCGCTGGAAAACTTGCCCATATTCGCCACATTGATAATGGCCTTGCGCACCCAGCTCGTCTGATCGCGATACGCGTGATCCACCGCATCCTGCGCCGCCACATACGAGGCATAGTCAGCCAGCAGCAGGTAATGATCGCTGCCCAGCAACATATCGACAATCGGCTGATAACGGTCAGCCTCGTGCGGGGAGAAGTAGCCACCCGCGATCATGTCAATCACCTCGCGCAGCTCGCTATTGCTCTCGTAAAAATCACGCGGGCGATAGCCCTGCGCACGCAGCTGATCCACACCATCCGTGGTCAGGCCGAAGATGAAGATGTTGTCATCACCGACCTCTTCCTTAATCTCGACATTGGCGCCATCCAGCGTGCCGATGGTCAGCGCGCCGTTCAAGGCCAGCTTCATATTGCCGGTGCCTGAGGCCTCGGTGCCTGCGGTGGAAATCTGCTCCGACAAATCCGCAGCGGGAATGATGACCTCAGCCGTCGACACATCGTAGTTCGGCACAAACACCACCTTGAGACGATTACCAATGCGCGGGTCGTTATTCACAATATCCGCCACATCGTTAATCAGGCGGATGATGCGCTTAGCCATCACATAGCCCGGTGCTGCCTTGCCACCAAACAGGATCACACGTGGCACCGTATCAGCGCCATGGCGAATGCGGTTGTAGAGGGTGATCACATGCAACACATTGAGCAGCTGCCGCTTGTATTCGTGGATGCGCTTGATCTGCACATCAAACAGCGCATCGGTGCTGATCTTCAGACCTAAACGTTTCTCTACCAAAGCCGCCAAGCGTTCCTTGTTGGCGCGCTTCACCTTAACGAACTCAGCATGAAACGCCTTGTCATCGGCAAAGGCCTCCAGCTTCTTCAGCTCGGTCAGTTGCTTGGGCCACTCCGGCCCAATCTTGCTGCTGATCAGCGCCGACAAACCACGGTTAGCCTGATTTAGCCAACGGCGCGGTGTAATGCCGTTGGTCATATTGACGATACGGTCCGGGTAGAGCTTGTGGAAGTCAGCAAAGATCGTCTGCTTCATCAGCTCGGTGTGAATTGCGGCAACACCATTCACCTTGTGCGATCCCACCATCGCCAAATGGGCCATACGCACGCGCTTTTCGCCGTCCTCGCCAATGATGGAGACACGACGCAAGAGCTCGTTGTCGCCCGGATACTGGTGCATCACTTCGAGCAGGAACTTGTGGTTGATCTCGTAAATGATCTGCAAATGGCGCGGCAACACGCTCTCGAACAAGCTCACCGGCCAGGTTTCCAGCGCTTCTGGCATCAGTGTATGGTTGGTATAGGCAAACACACGACGCGTAATGCCCCAGGCCTTATCCCACTGCAGATGGTGAATATCCACCAGAATGCGCATCAGCTCGGCCACGGCGATAGACGGGTGCGTATCGTTGAGCTGAATCGCCACCTTGTCGGGCAGAGAATCAAAATTCTTGTGATATTTGTTGTAGCGATACAGGATGTCCTGCAACGACGCACACACAAAGAAATACTGCTGCTTCAGGCGCAGCTCGCGGCCCATGCGCGTGGTGTCGTCGGGATACAGCACCTTGGACAAATTTTCCGACTGGTTCTTGTCCTCCACCGCGCGGATGTAATTGCCCTCGTTGAAATAGCCGAGGTCAAAATCACGTGTCGCCTTGGCTGCCCATAAGCGCATGTTGTTAGCGGTGCGATTGGCATAGCCCGGAATCGGGGTGTCATAGGCCATGGCCATCACATCGTCACTATCCACCCAACTGTGGCGTAGCTCGCCTTGTTCATCGGTGTACTGGAACACTTGGCCGTGAAACTTGACCTGATAAATCACCTCAGGACGCGCAAACTCCCATGGGTTGCCGTAACGCAGCCAATTGTCCGGATGTTCGACTTGCTGGCCCTTATCGATCTCCTGCGAGAACATGCCGTATTCATAGCGAATGCCATAGCCATAGCCGGGGATTTGCAGCGTCGCCATTGAATCAAGGAAGCAGGCAGCCAAGCGGCCCAAGCCACCATTGCCCAAGGCGGCATCTGGCTCAACTTCGCGGATCTTGTCCAGCTCAACGCCTTGTGCAGCAAGCGCATCACGGCACTCTGGCTCAATACCTAGATTGAGCATGCCGTTCATCAGCGTGCGCCCCATCAGGAACTCCATGGACAGGTAATACACGCGCTTGGCATCACTCTCGTAATAGCTGCGCATGGTTTCCATCCAACGCCCGATCAGATGATCGCGGGTGGCATACGCCGTCGCATTGAACCAGTCACGCGGTGTTGCGGTGAGGGCATCCTTGCCGACGGTATAGGTCAGGTGACTACCCAGAGAGGGTCGATATGTCGCCCCCCCAATCTCTTCAGTCACATCGACAGAGCTGGCTTGCGGACGCTTGGACATCAAACTCTCCTGTGAGGAATGACAGTGCCTGCCGATCCATAAAGTGCGACCCACAGGCCAACTAATACGAAGTGCAAGTAGAGCCTAACCACAGGCAGGCTGTCAAGCAGCAGACGACGGCTTATTGAGCTGCCTACTCACCACTACTCGCCACCACTGGCCGGTTTTACCTCGGTATTTTCCGGGGGCGGCGGCAGGTAGTAGCTGAGCGGATGACGCAGAAAATCGACCAACACCAACCCACCCAAGCGTAGTAGCTGGACTGTGCCCAGCCGGCGAGAGCGCATGGCCACATACAAGGCCAATGAAAAGCTCACCAGCAAATTGACCATGGCAATGCCAACCACCCCGGCCACTGTCCAGGCCAACACCATCAGCGGCACGGCAAACTGCTCCAACACCAGCGCGGTGCCCAGGTTGGCACTAGCGAACGCCACATGGCGAATATCCACTGGCAGACCGGTCAACACACTCACACTGCCGATCAATCCCAAGTACATGCCGAAGAACAGATTGCCGAGAATAGCCCCATGGTGCTCGTCGAAATACTCCCCCAGCGCATGCGCCCGCTGCTGCCCGAGCGCAGCACACAACAAAGGATGGGCAGCAACCCGCTCTGCCAGCCGCATATAGCGGGCGCGATTGTCGAAATAGCCGGACACAATGCCGGACAAGAACAAGCCCACCCCTGCCACTGCGGCAAACAGCAGCGCACCACTGGCAAATGGGTGCACCTCCGCCAACATCTTCTCAGCCTTGCCCAGCGGCGCCAGCGCATGATCAAACAGCAGCGGCCATGCCAGCGCAATCAACATCGCCATCGGCAGCGCCAGCGAGACATTGCCGATAATCGCGATGAACTGCGTACGTGCCACATTGCGCGTCACATCGACCATGCGTTGCAAATCGCGCGGGCGGCTATCCTCCAGCGTTGCCGCCAACACGGCAGCCGTCATTGCCGGCTGTTTGGTGGCGACGGTAAAACCCAGCATATGGATCAACACAAAACCCAGCGCATAGTTCAGCCCAAATAAGAACCCTTCGGTCAGCGGCGGCAAATGCAGCAGTGATAGCTGCACCTTAATCAGCGCCATACAGGCAATGATGACGCCGCCCCCTGCGGCTGAGCGCAGCATGGCCAGCCACTCAGCGCGGCTGCCGGCGATGTAGTGCTCGCCATGCCGACTGGCGTGGTCGGTCACATTGCGCGCAAGCAAACTCAGGTTGTCACCGATGAAGGGCCCAATCTGATTACGTGTTTTTTCGCCCACCACCAGCACCTTAAACAGGCGCACACCGGGCAGGCAACGTTCATCCGCCGACAGAAAATCGAGCAGTAGCTCCAACCGCCGGGTGAGCTGCTCCAGCCGCGCCAGCAAATACGTCAGGCGCACGCTGATGCCGCGCGTGGTGGCTCGGCGACGCACCCGCTCCAGCACATCAAAGCATTGATCCAGCAACACCTTGAGCTGATCGAAATCGCGCTCGAAAACCAAGTGCCCATCATTGCGCTCTCGCGCTAGTAGCGGCAGCAGCTCAGCGTTCTGTGCCAGAAACGGCGTCTCATACTCTTCCAGCGCCGGCTCGGCACGCAGTAGCTCGCGATCCAACGCCGTGCCAGCCAGCCGATACGACAACACGCGAATCGCCTCAATCACCGGCAGCAAGGCCTGCATATGCACCGACTCTTCTGGTGGCGGCAATGCAGCAAACAACTCAAGCCACACCGTGTCGGCAACGCCGCTCACCCAGACATGGTCGTCCGCCACATGAAACACCAGCCCTAAGGCATCGCGCAACTGCCCTTCCACCGGCACCGGCGGCAAGAGGCGCGCGCCAATACGCTGCGACAGCTCTAGCCCAAACCCCAGCGCCGAACGCACCCCCGACTCGGCATACAGCGAGGCCTGATGCGCCGTACCCAACAGTTGCCACAGCGCGCCGCTGAGGGCATGCGCCTGATCAGGGTTGTCGTGCAGGCGCTGTGCATAGGCGCGAATGTTGGCCTCAGCCGCCTCAATGTTGTCGGGCGCCGCTGGGCGCAAACCGTCAACACAGTGAATCAGCAGCGTCAGTGCTGCGGCGAAATCAGACTTGCGGGCGGCTGCTTCGCTCATGCAATCAGAGCATTTCCAACGAGCGCTTGCGTGTGGGCGGCGGGAAAGCTGCGTCCAGCTCGGCCAGATCAACCGCCGTCAACACAATGTCAGCACTGGCGCGGTTCTCTTTCACATGCGCCTCCAGCCCGGCCTTAGGGATGGCAATGACATTCGGCAAGCGCATCACCCAAGCCAGCGCAATCTGCACGGATGTGGCGTTGTGGCGCTGCGCAATCTTGGCCAGCGCCGGATGGCGCAGCAAGCGCCCTTGCTCAATCGGGGAATAGGCCATGACAGGCACCTTGCGCTTTTCTAGCCAGGGCAGCAAGTCATATTCAATGCCACGTCGGGTCAGGTTGTAGAGCACTTGGTTAGTCTGCACGCGGTCACCGCCATCTTCGGCCACCCACTCGTCCATGTCATCAACATCGAGATTGCTCACGCCCCAATGGCGAATCTTGCCCTGATCAACCAGCCGCTCCAGCGCCTCAATGCTCTCGTCAAAGCCATAACCACCGCGCCAGTGATACAGATACAAATCCAGATAGTCCGTGCCCAAGCGGCGCAAGCTGGCCTCGCAGGCCGACTGCGTGCCACGGCGGGACGCATTGGACGGCAACACCTTGCTCACTAAATAAACCTCCGAACGGCGCCCGGCGATGGCCTTGCCCACCACCTTTTCCGAGCCGCCGTTGGCATACATCTCCGCCGTATCCACCAGCGTCATACCCAAATCCAGCCCCACTTGCAGCGCGCGAATCTCTGCCGCTTCGTCGCGGGCCGACTCACCCATGTACCACGTCCCCTGCCCCAACGCCGGCACGCTAATGCCACAGGGAAAGCTCACTTTACGAATCTCGCTCATTGCCTTATTCCTTAAAACAAACCGCAGCGATGATAACGCGCCGGGCCGCGCCACAGCCTTCCTATAGCCTATCGAGCGGGCTCACCACGCCACGCCCGCCACGATTAAGCACATGGGTATAAATCATGGTTGTCGACACATCTGAATGCCCCAGCAACTCCTGCACGGTACGAATGTCGTAACCACCCTCTAAAAGATGCGTGGCGAAGGAATGGCGCAGCGTGTGCGGTGACACCGGCTTGTACAAGTTCGCAACCTCGGATGCACGACGAATCGCACGCTGCACACGCTTTTCATCCACATGATGGCGGCGCACTGCACCACTCCTTGGGTCGCGCGACAACTTTGCGGCCGGAAACACATACTGCCAGCCAAAGCTCCGCGCCCCTGCTGGATACTTGATCGCAAGTGCATCCGGCATCCACACCTCGCCACCGCCCACAGCCACATCTGCATCATGCTGGCGCTTGGCAAAGGCCACCTGTGCCCGCAATGGCTCCAACAGCCCCACTGGCAACATCGTCACGCGGTCCTTGTTGCCCTTGCCCTCACGCACAATAATCTCGCGCCGCGCAAAATCTACGTCCTTAACCCGCAAGCGTAGGCACTCCAGCACCCGCATCCCCGTGCCATACATCAGCTGCGCAATCAGCAGCAACAAAACATCGTCAATTACCGCAAACAACTGCTGCACCTCTGCCTGCGTCAGCACCACAGGCAAACGTGCCGGCCGCGTCACCCGCGTCACGTTATTCAGCCAAGGCAACTCAACCTGCAACACCTCTTTGTAAAGAAAGAGGAGCGCCGACAGCGCCTGGCTCTGCGTCGCTGCGCTTACATCGCGCTCCACTGCAAGCGCGGTCAAAAATGCCTCCACCTCCTCCTTGCCCATCTCTAATGGATGGCGCTTGCCATGGAAAAGAATGAAACGTTTGATCCAGCCCGCATACGCGGTTTCAGTTCTTAAGCTATAGTGTTTCAGCCGTAACCGATCACGCACCTGATCCATCAACCGAGGCGCAGAAGCTGAAGTCGATTGTGATGTTGTGTTATCAGACATAATGACACCCACGAAGAAATAAATACCGTTATGAAACATAACAGTAAAATCATTCTGGCGCGACACAAGTCGTCCAATAAAAATGTATTTCCCGTTTTGTCGTCTACTTCACGTTAGGCATAGCCGCTCATGCCCTTAGGTGAAATTGCCGGTGAAGTTCTTGGTGGCGTTGCTCGTTTCATTGGCAGCATCATCGTAGATGTCGTTCTTGAGATCGCAATCAAAGGTCCAGGCTATCTGATATGCCGTCTCGCAAAAAAAGACATCGAGCCTGAAAGTGGTTGGGTAGTTTTTGTCGGTATAGGGTTTTGGCTGCTTGTTGGGGTTGTCGGGTATCACGCATATCAGTATGTGTCCGGCCAAATAGCAATAGACGGTTGCCTTGATAGTGGAGGGAAGTTTGACTACCAGAAAAAAACTTGCGTCACTGGGTGAGCCTAACCCTTCGGTCAAGCGGGACTGCGGAACCGGCGTGGCTTCTCCGGTCAATCGCTTTCGCGCCGCAGCCCCTTACCTCCGACGTTAGGCGCGGACATGGAAACTCCAACGTTACGCTACTCGGAGCTGACTCGTGACGCAGTTGCAGACTTTCACAAACGCTTCGGTGGCTTGCGAGTTGAGCTAACGCCATCGCAAGGGAAACTTCTCTTATTGATGCTTAACCAAAGAGATAGGCTTGAAAAGAATTACCTCACAGACCCTGGGCTTTTTCGTCTTCTATGGGAGCTTATTGTGTTCAGGTTCTACGGCCTCATCTGCCATTTTTCATATCGCCGCCTACAGATTCTCGAGCAGTACGTTCGTGCAGTTGATGCGGCACACGGAAATGAAATGTCTAATGATGGTAGTTACGTATTTCTTCTTCTCCCCATCGCTAAAAGGCAGAGGGTTGAGCCAAGTTACGAGGTGCCAATTCAATGAAAGTTACGCCTAACACTTCGGTCAAGCGGGACTGCGGAACCGGCGTGGTTTCTCCGGTCGATCTCTTTCGCGCCGCAGCCCCTTACCTTCAACGTTGGGCCTCATGAGCGCTCTACGAATTTCAGCCCTACTGGCTATCTCTTGCTTCCTCCTCCTTGGTTGCCAGAGAAGCAACGGCTCGTTTGTCTGTCATTTTGGCGTGCCGGGTGGTGATGCCTATGCGGTCGCAGATATCGTTGCCAAACACATCGAGAAGAACTACTCCTTTGCGAATCGAACGAGTGCCGACAGAACTCACAGCGGCAAGATCTATTACGTTGCCCCTGGGTGCGTGCCGTCGTTCACGTTCTACGAAATCGTCGAACCTAACGACATTCGTGTTGTTGAAGAGTTGGCGAGACAATCACTTCCACTCGCTGGAATCGATAGGGTCTCTCTGGTCTTCTACGAGAAGCAGAATTGGGTAGCGACTTCACTCAATGGTGGTGGTCATCGGGGTCATGAAAATGCCATTAAGCGCGTTACAGTCGAGAAGTAGTCTTATGGTCTGTCTCGTCACACAGCTGAGGCCCAACCCATCATTCCACCGGACCTTGCGCATAAAGCCGCGCAAGGCCGGTGAATTCAAACGTTAGACGGCAGCCCTATGCCTTCGCCTCTTTACTACGCTGAGCTGGAAAGTAAGCGCGCTGACTCTCTACTTATGGAGAATGGAGAGTTGTTGGTCTTGTTACCCTCCCATCACGCAAAAGCACTTGTGTCGTTTATCGAGACTGTCCGGACTGTTCAAAGCCGGGACTTTAAAAAATCGTCGTTTTTAAAGCGCATTTCTTTCTTGCCACAAAGCCTATGGGTTACCGCAACCATTTTGTTTGGTCACTCTCGCCTTTTTGCACTCGACGGTGTTGTCGTATTGAACTCTCGCTCTCAAACATGGGAGCAACAAACCACTGGCGAAGTGTTGTTTATCTTCCAGTCATGACACTTCATCCGTCTAACACTTCGGTCAAGCGGACCTGCCGCAAGCGGCAGTCCGCTTACCTCCAACGTTATGCACTATGACTCAATCGCATATTGATCTCGTCAGGAATTTAATTCCCCTTTGGCACGCTCAAGTGGCTTGGGCAAAAGTGCTATTGGTAAATGCCTTCGCCCTCAAAGAGGCACAAGACATCCTTAGCACCGAGCACAGAGGGCGGCATCAGGTTCCGGGTACAGTCTGGTTCGTGAGGACACATGGTATCGGCGTCGACATCTTCAAAACCCCAGAGGTTGGTGGAGTCGACTTTGATTTCGATAAGCCGAACCCAGACGCGTGGAGACTTAAAATTTTCTTCGAGAAACAGTTAAACGATGGGGTGCTTTCGTACGAACAGTATCGTGAGCTAGTTGAAGACGAAGAGCTATTAGATAAAACCATCCAGGAGGTATTGCGAAGTGCATAACCTTTCGGTCAAGCGGGACTGCGGAACCGGCGTGGCTTCTCCGGTCAATCGCTCTCGCGCCGCAGCCCCTTACCTCCAACGTTAGGCGCTTACCTATGATGCCCTGCGACTACATTTCGCTATCTGGTGCGCGTATTCAGTTCGATCTGGACGCGGTGTTTGATGTTTGCTCCGGATATAGTGGCACTCAAAAAGATTGGACTGCGACCCTGATCTACGTTCCGGCCCAAAAGGCATTCGTTGAGTTACGTAGCTCACCTCAAGACTTTCGGGGTAATTCTCAAGAAGAGTCCGCTGAAGTCGATGCGCAGTACATTGAAAGGACATTTTCAATCACTGTCGATCAACAACTTACTATTCAAAAACACCCAAATGACTGGTTGTTCATTGACGGACGTGAGCGCGCCTAACCCTTCGGTCAAGCGGGACTGCGGAACCGGCGTAGTTTCTCCGGTCAGTCTCCCTCGCGCCGCAGCCCCTTACCTCCAACGTTAAGTGTCACTATGCTCGGCGACGATCTACGTCTTTGGTTTGAGTTGTTCCACGGTATCGTGGTCTACCGCCCCTTACCCGGCGGCGGTCACTCGTCGGATGGTTGGTTGAATTGGTCGGACATTGAAAATCGATTCAAGCGCGAGAATTTAACGTTTGAAGGGAAGAAATACGACCCTCAAAACGCTGAACAACAAAACCAACTTCTGAATGCTCTCGTAAAGTACGCAAGTGCGTTCGTTACTCTGCGGCTTCTTGAAAGGCGCAGACAATTGGTGCCACCTTCTTTAGATTATCGAGTGACCTCATTCGGTAGGCGAGTTGGTAATTGGGGCTATGGCACAAAGCCTGGATTTAAGAAGCGAGCATTCTTCTTTATTGGGGCCGCGTTTTTCCGGGCCTATAAATTTCGTTGGATGATTGCTATTGGTGCAATTGGGTGGGGGGTACTAAATGCAATCCGGTTTTACACAACTGCTTTAGATTGGGTGAGCCATTTACCTTTCGCCTCATGGTCTGCCGCGCTTATAGCAGTCATCGTTGCTGTTGTAGTAGTCATTAAATCAAAGTTGGGGTGACTCACGTGACACTTAACCCTTCGGTCAAGCGGACCGCCCAACGGCTGCGCCGTTGGGTTCCCTCCGCGCTGCGCGCTCCGGCCGCCGCTTACCTCCAACGTTAGAGGCCACAATGCCGCACGACATCCAATCTCCTCGGCCCCTCCGCAACGTTGTCATTCTCGCGGTCGGCACCTGGCTTCTTCTCGCGGCCATAGTGCTGATCGGGCTTCTGCTGAGCGAAGAGAGTCGCGTGCCCTTCTACTTCATCCAACTGCTTCTTGCGGTGTTGGGCATAGTCGGCTGCGCCGGCCACTTCTTGTCGTGGCGCTTTTGGAGGTCCATTCTCTTAGCCGCGGGCTCACTATATTTGGCGTTCTACTTCTTGCGCTTCTTTGGGCGGTTCGTGTGGTGGAAGCTTGAGTATTACTCGCTCCCGCTAGCTGTATGGCAAACCCTAGCAACCGAGTGGCACCTCGCTGCGAAGCAATTCAGCGACGGCCGGTGGGTTCTTGGCGTCGCCACGCTGTCGTTTGAATGGTTGCTTCCACTACTTCAGCTCGCAGTCTTGGGTACTCTAATGTGGCCTCTAACACTTCGTTCCAGGGGACGCGCCGACAAGCGGCGCGCCCCTGAACTTTGACGTTGGGCATCATGAAGCGCCTGCTCCCACCCCTTTGGTTGATTGCGTCCGCCGCTTGCATCGCATCTCCTTGCGATTCAGTAGACCAATCGCTATCGCCAGATCGCAAGGCTGTTCTTGCACCTGTTGTAATGAAGCAGGTTGCGCGTCAGATCGACATTCAGTCTGTGGAGGTGCTTGAGTCCTATTACTACAAGGGCTGGTACATCCTCTACGTCGATCCAAAGACATCAGATGAGGCGTTCCTGTTCTACAAGGGTGATCCGGTAAGCCATTCCTATCTTCTAGCGTGGCCCGACGCATTTTCTGAAAACGACCAAAGGTACGTAATGCGAACGCTTTCGAGGGGCAAGACGAAGGGTATTCCTCGGCCATTGGCTGAGTGTTTCGCGTGGCACGTAACGAAGGTGGAAGGTCAGAAGTGATGCCCAACCCTTCATTCGAGCGGACCTTGCGCAAAAAGCCGCGCAAGGCCGCTCAATTCGAACGTTAGGGTTGGACTCCTCCATGCTCGAAGTCTTGTCTGATTTCACAACTTGGGTGGCCGGGCGCACGCTAGGCAAACTACTTTTGCTTGCGGTTGTGGCACTGCCGATAGCGGCTGTTATTGGATACGTTGGTTTATCTAAGCGCCGTCGTAATGATTAGCCCTTTCTTCGATTACCGGCAGTCTTTTTGCGTGGTGGTAGGTTGCTGCCCTAACCCTTCTGTCAAGAGGGACGCTCCGCCGGCAAGCCGGCTCCGCGCCCCTCACCTTCAACGTTAAGTCTCTATGGCAATGGGCTCGTCAGTTCATTTGGCGTCTTCTGAGGCAGAGTACTGGGCTGAGGTCCAACGCCTCAAGGGCTCGTCTGATTTCTTTGACGAACAGGGTGATGCACACGGACACATTGATGGCGACTTGCAAGAAGCGCTCGAAAACGTATTGGTACCTCTAGTTGGGCCATGGGAGGGCTCCGATATCTGGTTCCACAATCAAGACTTCTACGGAGATGGAATTCGGGCGCTTTCCTTTCGTGCTGGCTCCTTCCCATGGTCTGCTGTTACTTCCTTGCAGAAGCTACTATTCGGAGAATCCGCGCGCTTCTGCATATCTGTGGTGCTCTACGAGACGCTTGAGGTAGGGGGACGCTGGATTGGAGCAATGGCAATCCTCCAAGAGCAAGTAATTGTCACAGCCTACGCTCTTGAAATGTTAAGGATGCACGATGGTGTCGAGACTTAACACTTCGGTCAACCGGACGCCCAACAAGCTGCGCGCTGCGGCGCCGTTTACCTCCAACGTTAGCCATCACCCCCCTCAATAATTAGAGTCAGCCATGAAAATCACAGTCGAAACCGAAGTTTCAGCACCACCCAAGCAAGTGTGGGATGCCTGGGTAACCCCAGATCACATAACCAAATGGAACTTTGCAATTGATGAGTGGTGCTGCCCAAGGGCGGAAATTGATTTGAAAATCGGGGGTACATTCAAATACCGCATGGAGGCTAAAGATGGATCATTTGGCTTTGATTTCGAAGGAGTCTTCACCAAGGTTGCGCCACAGCAGTCGTTGCACTTCAAGCTCGGAGACGACAGGCTTGTAACCATCGAGTTCCAGCAGAGCGCGAATGGAACACGGGTAGCAGAAACTTTTGAAGCAGAAGATGAGAATTCAGCTGAGCAACAGAAGCAAGGCTGGCAGAGCATCCTGAACAACGTCAAGAAGCATGTCGAAATTCAGAACGGCTAACCCATCAGTCAAGCGGGACTGCGGAACCGTCGTGGCGGGTTTCCTCAATCGCCTGCGCGCCGCAGCCGTTTACCTTCAACGTTAGGAATTCCATGCTTCGGCTATCGCTTCTTATATTGTCCTTGCTGTTTTCAGCCGCGACATATGCAACCCCAATTCTCCCGACACCTGGAGTAGGAGTTCGGCCCTCTATCGTTGGTAAATGGAAATGGACGCGAGACACTAACAACTGCACAGAAATTTACGACTACCGTGCTGATGGAAAGTTATTTGTCGAAAGTGGGAAAGAGAAAACTGACAACACCTACACAATAGCTTTTTCTCCTGACGCCAATGGCTTCTACAAGGTCACGTCAACCATCACCAAAGATTACGGGGGCAAAGATTGTGCGGACACAACAGATGACAGCACAGGCCAAAGCAGCAGCAACTATGTGCTTTTTCATCCATCTGGAGAAATGCATGTCGTTTGTGGTCACCCAAGTCTAGATGCTTGTTTTGGGCCACTGCGAAAGCTTAAGGACTAATGGCGCCAATTCCTAACCCTTCGGTCAAGCGGGACTGCGGAACCGTCGTGGCGGGTTTCCTCAATCGCCTGCGCGCCGCAGCCGTTTACTTCCAACGTTGGGCATCTGATTTCGTGACCTCCTGCAGAGGTCATCACTTATAGGAGGTGGAATTTATGAAACTAACTGGGGGTTGTCATTGCGGCGCCATTCGGTACGAAGTTGAAGGCGAGCCGCTGACGCATGCGCTATGCCATTGCTCTGACTGTCGGAGGCATTCTGGCGCGCCAATGGTGGGGTGGACGATGTATCCACAGGAGGCCGTCAAGGTCACGAAGGGTGAGCCTAAGACGTACGAGTCATCGCAACATGGCCGACGGCAGTTTTGCCCAGACTGCGGGACAGGGCTTTTCTACTCGAATGCCTCTATGCTCCCCGGTCTGATTGACGTTCAGAGCGCAACGTACGACGAGCCAGATGCCGTACCCGCGCGAATTCATATTCAAGTCGCAGAGCGCATCAGCTGGATGGAGCATGCGCACGAATTGCCGAAGTACGATCGCTATCCAGCTAGTGAGTAGGTGGGATGACGCCCAACCCGGCCGTCGAGCGGTCCCGCGCGAAAAGCCGCGCAGCCCCCTCACTTTCACGTTAGGCCGTGCACGTCACTTTTCCCCTTTCTGAAAGTTCTAAATGAACGTTGAACACCGAATCGCAATCGCTGCGTCCCCCGAAACTGTCTTCCGGATATACGAAGATGTCCAAAACTGGCACACGTGGGACCCGGACACGAAGCAGGCCTTTCTTGAAGGTCCATTTCGTGTCGGCAGCCGCGGCCGGATTACGCCTCCTAAGGGCATGACGGTTCCTATGCTTCTTACTCAAGTTGAGCCCGGAAAGTGCTTCACGGTCGAATCGAAGATTCCCCTGTTTCGCATGCTATTCGAGCACGAGCTCGTTCCTGTGGAAGGAGCGACAGAGGTCATCCACAGGGTTACATTCTCAGGATTCTTGTCCTTTGTTCTAGGTCCTATGCTGTCCAAACAACTGAACTTAGGCCTTCCGGTCACACTGCGCAATCTAAAGGCTCTCGCAGAGGGAGCGGGTGCAGCCTAACCCATCAATCCACCTGACGCTGCGCGATTAAGCCGCGCAGCGCCGGTTAGCTCTACGTTAGAGATCTTATGAAAATTTTGTCGCTTTTTTTTGTGTCATTTCTTCTCTGGGGATGCGCTGCTGCTCTTGTGCCGCAGTCAAACGATCCAAGCACAAAGCTCTCTCAAGCCCAAGAGTTGCTATCTCTTAATCGACCTATTCCGGCGGAGCGATTAATCCGAGAGGCAATCGATGCGTTTTCTCTGGCGAATGACAAAAAGGGATTGGCAAACGCTTATGCGCAATATGGGCTCATGCTGAACTCAACGGCCTACAGGAGCTATGAAAAGTTTTGGCGTGACTCAGGAAAGTACGACCCGACGCCAAAGACAACTATTGACTATCTTGAGAAATCATTAGCCCTGTTTACCGAGGCGTCCGACCCAGAGGGGCAGCGATTTTCAACGTTCCAGCTTGGTAGGCTATATGGAGAAAGTGGCGACAACGTCAAGGCTTGCCGAGCCTATGATTTAAGCAATAGATACCATCAGGATGCGCGCCAAAAATTTCCGACACATAATTTTTATTTGGCGCAAGGCTATTCGACCTGGGAAGAAATGGTCGCTGCACTTAAGAGGCCACTGGGATGTACGTCGTGACCTCTAACCCTTCGGTCAAGCGGGTCCGTCTTCCGGCGTGCCGCCTCCAGCCGCCCCTTACCGCCAACGTTAGTGTTTATGGTCATCTCACGTAAACAGGCTCGCTGGGGAGGTGTCGCTGCTGTGGGTGGGGTGCTTCTCCTGCAGGCATTCAACAGCTTCAGTTGCTATCAGCACGATGTCGCCACCTTCCTGTCGGTGACATTTACCTTGTTAGCGGTCCCACTTCTCCCTGCGCTTATCTCCCTCCCACTTAAAAACCCATTGCGGGCTGTGGGCGCATGCGCTTTGTTCGCGCCATGGCTTGTTCTTGCCTACTACACCGACTGCATTCGCCCTTACTCTGGGGGTGGGGCCTCAATGATCTATGTCGCCGTTTTTCTATGGGGAACAATTACTTCAGTCATTGGCGCTCTTATTGCGCCACTCATTGCTAAAGGGGCTGGAATTGAAGTGTCTTAACGCAAACCTGTCGGTCAAAGGGGGTTGCGGAACCGGCGTGGCTGGCTTCCTCTGCTGCCTGTACGGCGCAACCCCTTACCTCCAACGTTAGGCTGCAATCATGGCCCACACCGTGCTTTAAGACGATGGAGCATAGAGGCTTTTCTACAACCACACTCGATGCCTTGCTAATGACAACACGCTTCCTCAACGCCGGTATTGCCTGCCTGTTCGCCACGCTCTCCTTCGCGGCCATGGCTGAGTGCCGCGTGACCGAAAAGCAGCTGATAGGGGCATGGACGCAGCTGAATGACGAGGGCTTTTTTGAGGAGATGGCTTTTGCAGTGAATGGCAAGCAGCGGCGCTTTGATTCTTGGCTGCATCAACGCCCGGAGATTACGGGTGCTCGCTGGTCGCTCAAGCAGTGCCGTTTAACAATAGACAGCAAGACTGACGCAAGTCTATCGTTTGAGTTCTGGGTTGCCCTCAGCGCTAAAGGGCGGCTGGAACTGAGAGAGTCGCCTGATGCCGCTGCCACACGCTATAAGCGCGTGCCTTAGCGATCAGTCGCGCCAGATGAGGCTGGCCATGCGGCCAGTTGTGCCATCGCGGCGGTATGAATAGAAGCGTTGTGGATCACTGACGGTACAGAATTCACCGCCGTAGATCTGCGTGATACCCGCAGCCTGCAGACGCTGCCGGGCGAGCTGGTAGATGTCTGCGAGCCACTTATCCCCATCCTTACCCTTGGGTGCGAAAGCACTGGCTGCCGCAGGGTCGTGGGCCACAAAGGCTGCCCTCACCTCACTGCCCACCTCAAATGTTTGTGGGCCAATGGCTGGCCCCAGCCAGGCCAGCACATCAGCCGAGGGCACATGCATCTGACGCACGGTATTTTCCAGAACGCCCGCCAGCAAGCCGCGCCAGCCTGCATGGGCTGCGCCGACAGCTTTGCCATCACGACTGCAAAACAAGACGGGCAGACAATCTGCAGTCAATACAGCACAGACGTGCCCGGCACTGAAGCTAACGCTGGCATCTGCCGAGCACCCAGCGAGTGCCGTTTCTGCGACAACGCAATCAACGCCGTGTGTCTGGTTGAGCCACAGCGGGTCTGAGGGCAGATGTGAACGTAACCACGCGCGATTCAGCGCGACATGCGCGGGGTCGTCGCCAACATGGCTACCCAGATTTAGCCCTTGCCAAGGCCCCACGCTGGCCCCGCCCGCACGCGTTGTCACCCGCGCGTGAACGCCTGCGGGTGCAGGCCAATCGGGCAGGATAAAGGGATTGCTCATGGACGCTCGCGCAGGTCTTGCAGCAAGCTGGAGAAATCCTCTGGCAACGGGGTTTCCCACGCCATTTCAAGCCCGGTGACCGGATGCTCCAGCGCCAAACGCCAGGCATGTAAGGCTTGGCGTGGAAAAGCATCGAGACGGGCATCGCCGCTGACCTTGCGGCCATAGACCTGATCGCCCACCAGCGGGTGAGTAATGTTCGCCATGTGCACCCGTATCTGATGAGTGCGCCCCGTCTCAAGCCGGCACTCAAGCAAGGTGCAACGGGTAAAGCGTTCAATGATGATGTAGTGGGTTCGCGCCTCACGACCGCCCCCCATCACAGCCATGCGGGTGCGGTCGCGCGCATGCCGACCGATTGGCGCATCCACCAGACCGTCCTGAAGAACCTGCCCCAAAGCCAGCGCCTGATAGTGGCGACGGACGGTCCGCGCTTGCAGCTGCCGCACCAGCGCAGTCTGTGCAGTGAGCGTCTTGGCGACGACGAGCAAGCCACTGGTATCTTTGTCGAGCCGATGCACAATGCCCGCGCGCGGCACTTCGGCCAGTTGCGGGGCGTGATGCAACAGCCCATTCATCAGCGTTCCGGACCAGTTGCCGCTGCCCGGGTGCACCACCAAACCGACTGGCTTGTTGATGACAATGAGGGTGTCATCCTCGAACACAATATTGAGCGGGATGTTTTCGGCCTGGGCCGCTATATCCTGCGGCGCCAGCACGGTTTCCATGCTGACCTGTTCGCCGCCCCATACCTTGTGCTTGGCATCGCGGGACTCGCCATCCAGCAGGATATGCCCCTCTTTCAACCAGCCTTGTAGGCGGCTGCGCGAGTGGTCGGGGAACATCTTGGCCAATGCTGCGTCCAGCCGCAAACCGCTATATTCGGCGGGCACGGCCACGAGCATTACATCTTCAGACTCATCGGCAAGGTCAGGGGCATGGGTGGCTGGGCTATAATCGCCAGCGTCCCTTACGACGCCGTTTGTGGCGTCAACTTTCGAGGCATCATTCATCATGCGTAGTTTAGCGGTTTCTCTGGTTATCGCCCTGTCTTTGCTCCTGTCCGGTTGCAGTCTGCTGCCCGATCAGGCTGATGAGACCTCAGGCTGGTCTGCCAACAAGCTGTATGCCGAGGCCAAGGATGCGATGTCGGATGGCGCCTTTGACAAGGCCATCAAGTACTTCGAAAAGCTGGAGTCACGCTACCCCTATGGCCGCTACGCGCAACAGGCGCAGATCGAGGCCGCCTATGCCTACTACAAGCAAGGCGAAGTCGAATCCGCCATTGCGGCGTGCGACCGCTTTATTCGCCTGCACCCCAACCACCCGAATGTTGATTACGTGTACTACCTAAAGGGGCTGGTGAACTTCAACGAAGACCTTGGCATGCTGGGCCACATCAGCAATCAGGATTTGACCGAACGTGACCCGAAAGCGGCCAAAGAATCGTTTGACGCCTTCCGTGACATGGTCACCCGCTTTCCCGACAGCAAGTACACACCGGACGCCACGGCGCGTATGAAGTACCTGATCAATGCCTTGGCTTCGCACCAAGTGCACGTTGCCAACTACTACATGAAGCGCGGCGCTTATGTGGCAGCAGTGAACCGTGCCCAGAACTCTATCAAGACGTATCCGGATGCGCCCGCCAATGAAGCGGCGCTGCTCATCATGGTGAAGGCCTATGACGCCATGAACATGAAAGATCTGCGCGATGATGCCGAGCGCGTGATGCGTAAGAACTTCCCGGATAGCGAGTACTACAAGAAGGGCTTTGGCCGCACAGTGCCATGGTGGCAGCTCTGGTAAGACCTCCGCCACAAATAGCCAGACAAGAAAAAGGGAGCTTCGGCTCCCTTTTTTATTACCCGCAATTCGGCACTGCTGTGATCGATGACGGCTAGATCGAGTAGTTGTGCTCTCCGCCTTCGCGACTGGCGGCAGCAACCGCAGCGGGTGTTAGCTGTGGCGACAACAGCTCCAGAAACGCTGAGGTAAAGCGGCGTGGCAATACACCCCGTCGCAGGGCAACGCGCGTGACCTGCACCCCGAAGAGATGTCCGGCATCAAGCGCTACCAGCCCACGGTCACGTTCGGCGTCAAAGGCCAAGCCGGCCAGAATGCCAACACCAAGCCCCATGCCAACATAGGTCTTGATCACATCGGAATCCACCGCAGTCAAAATCAGGTTGGGCGTGAGTTGCGCGCGGGCAAAGACTTCGTCAACCTTGGTCCGCCCGGAGAATGCGGGGTCATAAGTGACGATGGGATATTTCACCAAGGCCTGTAACGACAGACTGGGCTCCGCAAGTAAGGGGTGTCCTTCGGGAACAATAATCTTGTGTGTCCAGCTATAGGCAGGCAGTGACACCAGCGAGGCAGAAGCAGTGAGCGATTCAGTCGCCAGACCCAGCTCAGCCTCACCACGCTGCAACAGCTCGGCAACCTGTAGCGGGTTACCTGCACGGATGGCCAGACGCACGCGGGGGAATTGGCGGGTAAACTCAGCCACGATGCGCGGCAGGACATAGCGTGCCTGCGTATGCGTGGTTGCAACGGTCAGCGTGCCAGCGGCTTCGTCACTGAACTCGGCGCTGACGCGGCGCAGATTTTCTGCCTCCAGCAAAACACGCCGCGCGCGTTCTGCCACGGCCAGCCCGGCTGGTGTCAGACCGGTGAAGCGCTTGCCAACACGCTCGAAAATTGTCACCCCCAGCTCCTCCTCCAGCAAACGAATCTGCTTGCTGACACCCGGTTGGGAGGTGAACAAACGCTCCGAGGCGGTTGTGACGTTGAGGTTGTTGTCCACCACCTCAACGAGAAAGCGCAGTTGCTGGAGCTTCACCGCGACACCGTTCTACCGGCTCAGGCCAGACGCTGACGCCGCGTCTCGAACAGGCACACGCCCGCAGCGACCGACGCATTGAGGCTTTCCACGCTGCCAGCCATGGGGATATTGACCAGCTCATCGCAGGTTTCGCGTGTGAGGCGGCGCATGCCGTCACCTTCTGCGCCCATCACCCACGCAATCGGGCGCTTCTGTTCAACCGCGTAGAGGCTCTTTTCAGCTTCGCCAGCGGTGCCGACGACCCAGATATCGCGATCTTTGAGATCGCGCAGGGTACGTGCGAGGTTAGTCACCGTGATGTACGGCACGGTATCCGCGGCACCACTGGCCACCTTGATCACCGTGGCGTTAAGACCGCAGGCGCGGTCCTTCGGCGCGATGACGGCATGCACACCGGCAGCATCGGCGACGCGCAGACACGCGCCGAGATTATGCGGATCGGTGATGCCATCGAGCACCAGCAACAAGGGCGGCTCATTCAATACATCCAGTACATCCTCAATCCCATGGGCGAGAACAACGACCTTGACCTTGGCAACCACGCCTTGATGCCGCGTGCCACCACCCATGCCATCCAGCCGTGCTGCATCCACCGGCAGAACACGCACCTTGTGCAGTTCAGCCACCTTGAGCAGATCACGCAGACGGGCATCTTGGCGCTGGGCCGAGACATACAGTTCGATCACACTATCCGGGTTTTGACGCAGACGTGTGGTAACGGCATGAAAGCCGTGGATCATTCGTGTTTCAGACAAACCAATCTCCCGCGCTTTGCGCGCTTGTTAACGCCGCTTCTTGCGGCTTGTCGAAGGTGCTGCTGTACCGCCACGCCGCGCACCAGTGCCCTGCTTCACCGGTGCAATGCCACCGGGCATGGCGCTGACCACATCCTTGCTTTTGCGCCCGCCAGAAGCTGCCTTCTTGGCGGGGGTTCTGGCCGGCTTGCTTGCTGTGCGCTTGGCAGGTGGCTTGTCAGCGTACTTCTCGTTACGTTTTTGCTCAGTGCGCTTTTCTGCCTGCGGCTTTGCAGTGCCAATGATCTTGTCGACCGCATTCGGGGCCAGACGAAAATCAATCTTGTTGGTTGCCAAATCAACGCGCACCAACTGCACGCTGATGCGATCGGACAGGCGATAACGCTTGCCGCTGCGCTCGCCCACCATGGCGTGTTGCTTGTCATCGAAGTGGAAGTAATCAGCACCCAGCTCGGACACATGCACCAGCCCCTCGATGAACACATCATCAAGGGCGACGAAGATACCAAATTGCACCACCGATGCAATGCTTCCGGTGAAAATTTCGCCGATGCGATCCTGCATGTAGAAGCACTTGAGCCAAGCTTCGACATCACGGGTGGCCTCATCGGCACGGCGCTCAGTCATGGAGCAATGCAGGCCAATCGCCTCCCAATCACCTTGGTCGTGATTGGGCTCGTACTTCTTCTTCGCCAGCACCGCCTTGATTGAACGATGCACAAGCAGATCCGGATAGCGGCGGATCGGCGAAGTGAAGTGCGTGTAGTGATCGTAGGCAAGGCCAAAGTGGCCGACGTTGTCCGGGCTGTAGATGGCCTGGCGCAACGAACGCAACATCACGGTTTGCAACAGCTGAGTATCTGGACGGCCCTTGATGCGCTCAATCAGCGCGGCATAGTCCTTGGCCTTGGGCTCTTCACCACCGCCGAGTTGCATACCAAACGTGCCCAAGAAATCACGCAGCTTGGTGAGCCGCTCTGGCGAGGGTCCTTGGTGAATACGGTACAGGCACGGCTGCTCATTCTCAGCGAGGAAAGCCGAAGCACAGACGTTGGCGGCGAGCATGCACTCTTCAATGATCTTGTGCGCTTCATTACGCTCATCCGGCACGATGCGATCGATCTTGCCGTTGTCGTTGAAGATCATCCGGGTTTCGGTGCTTTCGAAATCAATCGCACCGCGCTTCTTGCGCTCCGCCACCAGTAAGCGATACAGCTCGTCCAACATTTCCAACTGCGGCAACAACTTGCCAATCTTGCGGCGCGCCGGGATTTCCTTTTCGTGAATCGCTGCCGCCACCTCGTTATACGTCAGGCGAGCATGCGAGAACATCACCGCCGAATAGAAGCGATAACGCTTCACCTCGCCCGTCGGGCTGATGTCCATGTCGCATACCATGCAGAGGCGCTCGACCTGTGGGTTCAGCGAACACAGGCCGTTGGAGATTTTCTCCGGCAGCATGGGGATCACACGGCGTGGGAAGTACACCGAGTTGCCGCGTTCATACGCATCGAGATCCAGATCACCACGTTCTTTGACGTAATGGCTGACATCCGCAATCGCCACAATGAGGCGATAGCCCTTGCCTTGACGCTCGCAATACACTGCATCATCAAAGTCGCGCGCAGTCTCGCCATCGATGGTCACAAGCGGCAAGTGGGTAATATCTTCGCGGCCCTTCTTGTCGACTGGGCGGACGATATCCGGCAGCTTTTTGGCTTCGGCCTCAGCCTCTTTCGAGAACTCGTAGGGCAGCTCATGCTTGCGCAAGGCAATCTCGATTTCCATGCCTGGATCGGCATAGTTGCCCACAATTTCAGTCACACGGCCGATGGCCTGCGCATTGCGTGAGGGTTGCTCGATGATGTCGACCATCACCACTTGACCCGCCACGGGTTGTGCAGGCGCCTTGGCGCCCTTGCGAGCGGTCTTCTCGGGCGGCGTCAGCAGAATGCGCTGACTGATGCGTTTGTTTTCGGGCTCAACAAACCAGACGCCATGTTCATTGTGGACGCGCCCAACCAGCTTGCTATTGGCACGTTCCAACACCTCAACGATCTTGCCTTCCGGCCGACCACGGTGATCTGTACCGGCAACCCGCGCAATCGCGCGATCACCATGCATGACCTTTTCCATTTCGCGCGGCGTCAGGAACAGATCAGCGCTACCGTCATCCGGCACGAGGAAACCAAAGCCATCGATATGACCTTGAACCTTGCCCGTAACCAGATTGGCCTTATCAGGCAGCAACCAGTTGCCGCCACGGTTCTGCATCAATTGACCATCGCGGGCCATCGCACCAAGGCGACGCATGAAAAATTCTTCTTCTTCGGAACGAATATCCAGCAGCGTGTACAGCCGCTCAGGGCTCAGCGGGACACCTTGCTCGGTAATGACTTGCAGGATGTATTCACGGCTGGGCAAGGGGTTTTCGTAGGTTTCCAGCTCACGTGCGAGCATCGGATCCGCCTGGCGGATTTTGCTTATTTTTAGTGTTTTTTTGCTAGGTGGCTTTGACAATTCGGATTCTTCCTTTATAATTCGCGCCTCTTCTCGGTGCCGCCCAGGTGGCGGAATTGGTAGACGCACTAGGTTCAGGTCCTAGCGGTGGCAACACTGTGGAGGTTCGAGTCCTCTCCTGGGCACCAAGCAAGAGCAACAGACCGCATGATAGCCAGTTTGCGCTACATGCGGTTTTTTGTTTCCGCACTCCCAAGACTTGCCTTTCCTTAAAGTGCTCACACCTCGATCAGAAACGTGATCATGTGGCATTTGTCTCCGTCTCAGGACACTGCGTACCCACTGTACGGCTGCTCTGCGCTACAGTAATGTCACTCAGCATGGACTAAACAAATCCAATGGCGCATTTCGATGTTTTCAATGGTGACGCAGACGGCATTTGCGCCTTGCATCAGCTGCGCCTTGCCGAGCCTTGCCCCGATGCAAATCTGATTACGGGTTTCAAGCGCGATACCCGCCTGCTTGATCAAATCACACCCAGTGCGGAGGACAGCATCAGCGTCCTCGACATCTCACTCGACACCAACCGCGCTTCGCTGGAGCGAATTCTTGCCAGTGGTGCCAAGGTCCTTTATTTCGATCATCACTTTGCCGGTGAGAAGCCCTTCGCTCATCCAAGCCTTGTAGCACATATCGATACCGCCTCCGATATCTGTACAAGCCTCATTGTCGACCGCTGGCTACATGGGCAGTTTCGCCTCTGGGCCGTAACCGGTGCGTTTGGCGATAACCTCCATCGCAGCGCGCATATCGCTGCTGACAAACTAGGTTTGGATGCAGAGATCCGTCAATCGCTGCAAACACTCGGCGAATGCTTGAATTACAACGGCTATGGCGAAAGCCTTAATGACTTATGGTTTCACCCCGCCGAGCTGTATGAAGCTATCCGACCCTATTTAATCCCGCAGGACTTCATCCAAGAAGCGCCCGCCTTCCGCAAGCTGTATGACGGCTATAAGTCAGACCTAAAGTTAGCCAGCGAGTTACATGCCGTACTCGACACGCCCCATGCAGCTGCCTTTGAATTACCAGATGCACCCTGGGCGCGCCGTATCAGCGGGATTTTGGCAAATCAGCTAGCACACGCAAACCCAGACCGCGCCCATGCAGTGCTGACCCCTACGACTCACAACACCTACACCGTAAGCATTCGTTCGCCACTGAATCGACCACAGGGCGCCGACAGTCTATGTCGTCAATTTCCCAATGGTGGGGGGCGCGCCGCTGCGGCTGGCATCAATAGCTTGGCAGTCACGGCAGTTGCTGACTTGCTCGACAAGCTAAACCTTCACTTCAGACCCAGCTAATCGCTGTTAATTACTACCCAACAAAAAGCCCCGCAGTGCGGGGCTTTTTGTTGGGAATCACTGAGGGTGTTATCAGGCAAACGGGTGACGCAGCACGATGGTTTCTTCACGATCAGGACCGGTCGAAATCATATCCACGGGCACACCGCAAATTTCCTCGATGCGCTTGAGGTAGGCACGTGCATTCGCCGGGAGACCTTCCAGCGTCTTTACGCCAAAGGTGTTTTCCTTCCAGCCGGGCAGCGTCTCATACACAGGCACACAGCAGGCCAGCTCTTCTGCACCAACTGGCAGGATGTCGGTCAGTTCGCTGTTGCCATCAAGCTTGTAGCCGATGCAGATATTCAACGCTTCAACACCATCCAGCACATCCATCTTGGTGATGCACAGACCGGAAACGCCGTTGATCTGAATCGAACGCTTCATTGCAGCGGCATCAAACCAGCCGCAACGACGGGCACGACCGGTGGTAGCGCCAAACTCATGGCCCTTGTCGGCGAGATGCTTGCCGACGGGATCCAGCTTGTCGACGGCATCATAGAGCTCGGTCGGGAAAGGACCGCTACCAACACGCGTGGTGTAAGCCTTGGTAATACCGAGCACATAGTGCAGCATGCCTGGACCAACGCCCGCACCCGCAGCAGCAGCACCTGCTACGCAGTTCGACGAAGTGACAAAGGGATATGTCCCATGGTCGATGTCCAGCAGCGCGCCTTGGGCACCTTCAAACAATAGGTTGGCACCCGCCTTGTTGGCTTCATACAGTGCACGCGGGACATCTGCGACCATCTTTTCCAGCACCGGCACATAGGCCAGCGTCTCATCCAGGACCTTCTGGAAATCGACAGCTGGCGCGTTGTGGTACTTGGTCAGAACGAAGTTGTAATACTCGAGCAGCTCAGCCAGCTTGTCGGCAAAGCGCTTAGGCCGAAGCAGATCTTGCAGACGAATGGCGCGACGTGCCACCTTGTCTTCGTAAGCAGGGCCGATACCGCGGCCGGTCGTGCCGATTTTGTTTTCGCCACGCGCAATCTCGCGCGCGACATCCAGTGCCTGGTGATACGGCAGGATCAGTGGACAAGCCTCGGAAATCTTGATGCGCGCTGCGGCATCAATCCCAGCCTCATTGAGCTGCTTGATTTCCTTGATGAGGGCTTCAGGCGACACAACCACGCCGTTACCGATATAGCAAACAACGCCGTCGCGCAGAATGCCCGAAGGCACAAGGTGCAGGACGGTTTTCTTGCCATTAATGACCAGCGTATGGCCGGCATTGTGGCCGCCTTGGAAGCGTACAACGCCTTGCGAGTGATCGGTCAGCCAGTCGACGATCTTGCCCTTGCCTTCGTCGCCCCACTGGGTTCCCACCACCACCACATTTTTGGCGTTCTGGTTGTTTGCCATTGTCTTTTCCCTAAATGCTTTTTTTAGTTTAGTGCTTCAATAATCCATTGCGTCCCGCGCTTAACAAGCTGACGGTCACAGCCAGTCTCACGCCAGTCGGCATCGTGCCCAGGCAGCGCTATGGCAACAACTTCGCCGGCAGCACGTAGTCGTGCAACTTCCGACTGCAGCGTCGCGTCATCGCTCCAAGGCGCCAGTATTTTCTTCGCAGCAACGGCATTTCCCGACAAGCGCACGACTTCGCGCAGATCCATCGAAAAGCCAGTGGCGGGACGGGCCCGGCCAAAGGCCTTGCCCATATTGTCATAACGGCCACCCAAGGCAATGGCGTTGGGATGGCGCGCGCAATAGGCAGCGAACACAACGCCACTGTGATAGTGATAACCACGCAGGTCAGCCAGATCAAAGCTGATCGGCAAACCGGCTAATGCATCGGCCAGCTGACGCAGATCTGCTACGGCAGCGGCAACTTCATCGTCGTCGATCAATGCCTGAATGCGATCCAGCACATCCTTACCGCCGTAACACTCTGGTAGCGCGCGCAGTGCGGTACGCACCGGCTCGGCGATGGACTCAGTCAAAGCGGCCAGTGTCGGCACATCCTTGGCTTGCAACGCGGTAAAGAGTTCTTCCACCTGATCATCGTCGAGATCAGCGCGATTCACCAGCGCACGGAAGATACCCACATGGCCTAGGTCAATGCGTGCTGCGGATAAGTTTGCCAGTGCGAGCGTATCTGACAGCAGACGGATGATTTCAATATCGGCCTCAATGCCAGCATGACCGTAGACTTCTGCGCCAATTTGCAGCGGTTCGCGCGTTGCAGTCAGGCTGTCAGAGCGCGTATGCAGCACATTGGCGCAATAACAAAGACGCGTGACACCGCTCTGATTAAGCAAATGCGCATCAATGCGCGCGACTTGAGGCGTGATGTCTGCACGAATGCCGAGGGTGCGACCAGAAATTTGATCAACCAACTTAAAGGTGCGCAGGTCAAGATCATGTGCGCCATCGGTCAGAAGTGATTCAACGTACTCGAGCAAAGGCGGGGTAACCAGCTCATAGGCGTGGCCACGAAAGCCATCGAGAATGCGCCGGCGCAATGCCTCGATACGCGCAGCCTCGGGCGGCAGAATGTCTTCAATCGCTTCAGGCAACAACCAGCGGCGCATGCAAATTCACTTGAAAAAAATAATGATGAGGAGGCCAACCAGCATTGAGGTCAGCCCCATAAAACGCAGCTGACCATCGGCCAACTCGGTGATACGGCGGAAAGTCTCGCGCCAGACGCTCGGCGCCAGAAAGGGCAACAGCCCTTCCAGCACCAGCATCAGGCCGAGCGCAATCAGCACCGTGTTCAGCATAATTACTTGCCGCTACGACCGGGGTTCTTCAGATACTTGAAGAAGTCGGAATTCGGCTCCAGTACGAGCACATCGTTCTTGCTCTTGAAGCTGCCGCGGTAGGCTTCCAGGCTGCGGTAGAAAGCGTAGAACTCTGGGTTTTGACCAAACGCTTGCGCATAAATAGACGCAGCCTTTGCATCGCCCTCACCCTTGATCTTCTGTGCATCACGGTAGGCTTCGGCAATCACGATTTCGCGCTGACGATCTGCATCAGCCTTGATCTTTTCGGCTTCTGCAGCGCCTTGAGAGCGCAGCTCATTAGCGACACGCTTACGCTCGGTATCCATACGGCCATAGACAGACTCGGATACACCCGGCGGCAACTCGATGCGCTTGATACGGACATCTACAATCTGGATACCCATGCCGCGCACATCGGCATCGGTCTTCTTGAGTACGTCGGCCATGATTTTGTCACGCTCGCCCGACACCACATCATGCACGCTACGCTTACCAAACTCTTCGCGCAGGCTGGAATTGATGATAGGCGACAAACGCGTCGCAGCCACGGCTTCATCACCACCCGACAAGCTCACATAAAACTGGCGAACATCATGGATACGCCATTTGACATAGGCATCCACAAGTACCGGCTTCTTTTCAGCGGTAATAAAACGTTCAGGTTCGGCAGAGTCCAACGTCAGGATGCGCTTGTCATAGAAACGAACGTTCTGCACAAGCGGCCACTTCATAGCCAGCCCTGGCTCGGACAGCACAGAGCGAATTTCACCCAGTTGGAAAATGATGGCGTATTGACGCTGATCTACCGTAAAGACCGATGACGACAGCAGCAGTGCCAGTGCGATGGCGATTGACAGGAAGAAAGATGTAGTACGTTGCATTATCGTGCTCCCCGATCACGGCTGAGTGAGTCGCGACGACGCGAATCGCTAGAACCCCCATCGACCAGTGGTGCTTTCTCAAGCTGTGGCGGCACAGCATTTGAATCGTAGATTGAAGGCAAACCACCCTGCGACGGGCGCGCTGCAGCTGGATCAGCTGCAGGGGTCGCCGGCGTTGCAGCCACAGAAGCCGCCATGAGCTTGTCCAAAGGCAGGTACAAGAGATTACCCTGGCCCTTGGCATCCACCATGACCTTACTGGTGTTGGTGTAGACCTGCTGCATGGTTTCAAGATACAAACGCGTCCGCATGACTTCAGGCGCCTTGTTGTACTCAACCAGAATCTGCTTGAAGCGGCTAGCATCACCCTCGGCGGTGGCAATCATGCGTTGCTTGTAACCCTCGGCTTCTTCAAACAGTCGCGACGCCGTACCCTTGGCACGTGGAATCACGTCATTGGCGTAAGCCTCGCCTTCATTTTTTGAACGCTGGCGATCCTGACCCGCCTTGACGGCATCTTCAAACGCTGCCTGCACCTGTTCTGGTGGCTGCGCGTTCTGCATGGTCACGCTGCTGACCTGAATGCCGGTCTTGTATCGATCCAGAATTTCCTGCATCAGCTTTTGTGTGTTCGAGGCAATCTGGTCGCGCCCTTCGTAGAGCACAAAGTCCATCTTGCTCTTACCGACCACTTCGCGAATCGCGGTTTCGGCGGCCTGCATCACGGTCTCATCAGGCTGACGATTAGTGAACAAATAAGCTTGCGGATCTTTCAGTAAGTACTGGACGGCGAACTGGATGTTGACGATATTTTCATCGTCAGTCAGCATCTGCGCCTCGCGCAGTACCTTGTTTTTTTCCGAACCACGATAGCCAATTTCCAGACGACGCACACCGGAAAGATTGACCACTTCATGGCTTTCAATCGGCCACGGCATGCGCCAACGCAGGCCTGGACTGGTAGTTTCGCTGTAGCGCCCAAACTGCAGCACAACGCCGCGTTCGCTCGCATCCACAATATAAAAGCCACTGGCAAGCCAAACTGCCGCAAGCAGTGCAGCGATTACGCCCACACCGCCACCAAACTGCCGTGGCGTAATGTTTGGCGTACCACCACCAAAACCACCATTGCCGCTTGGGCGTTGCTGCTTGCCAAACAAGCCCCCGAGGCGCTGGCTAAAGTCACGCCACAGTTCCTCAAGATCTGGTGGGGCATCGGTAGGAGGCTTGCGCTTATCCTTGTCCTTGTTGTTACCGGACTCGGGGTCGTTGCCCCAACCATGATTGCTCATAGACAGAAGAATTCCAGTTATCACGATATTGGCTTTTTAGAATCGGACCGGGGCCCGCAAAGGTCATTCGACAGGGACTTCTGTGCCAGGTTCAGCCTGTGCCCAATTTTCGGCTTCGGCTGCATCAATTGCGACTTCGGCCAGCGCACTACGTAAAAGGGTTAACCCCTCACCCGTACGTGCACTCACTCGAACGCGCGCGATTTTACCATACTCATCTCGCTCAACCCCGGCACTGGCCGCAGTTGCATCGATCTTGTTCCAGACAATAATCTGCGGAACAGCAGCCGCCCCAATCTCTTTCAGCACGCCGTTTACAGCATCAATTTGCTGGTCTCGGTCAGCGCTGGCGGAGTCTACGACGTGCAACAGCAAGTCCGCATTCGCCGTTTCCTCAAGCGTGGCATGGAAAGCCGCCACCAAGGAGTGCGGCAGGTCACGGATAAAACCAACAGTATCGGAAATCACGATCTGGCCTCCGACTTCCGGGACATATAAACGCCGCGAGGTCGTATCTAGCGTAGCAAATAGCTGATCAGCAGCGTAACTGCCGGCCTTCGTCAATGCATTGAACAAGGTCGATTTGCCAGCATTGGTATAGCCGACCAGTGATACTGCCAGTACTTGATTACGATCGCGCGAGCGGCGGCGCACTGCTCGTTGCTTTTCAAGCGTCTTGAGCTTGTCTTTCAGGAAGGAAACCCGCTTGCCAAGTAGACGGCGGTCAGTTTCCAGCTGTTTTTCCCCTGGGCCACGCAAACCAATGCCGCCTTTTTGTCGCTCGAGGTGAGTCCAGCCACGGACCAACCGTGTTGCCAAGTGCTCCAGCTGGGCAAGCTCCACCTGTAATTTGCCTTCGTGGCTGCGCGCTCGCAGGGCAAAAATATCCAAAATCAAGGCATTACGATCAATTACCCGACATTCCAGTACGCGCTCTAGGTTGCGCTGCTGCGCCGCAGATAACTGATGATTGAAGATGACAATGTCAGCGCCAACCGCCGTCATGGCCTCCTTGATTTCAGCGACCTTGCCTTTACCCGCATAGGTTGCTGCATCGGGTGAGCTGCGCTTGCCGCGAATGTCTGCGCATGGAGTGGCGCCAGCACTGCCGACGAGGAGGCGAAACTCCTCCCGACGTTCGGCGTAATCGCCCTCGCCAAAGTCAAGTTGGACGAGTACGGCTTGCTCACCGCTCGCGGGACGTTCAAACATCAGGGGAAGGCAGGTAAGTCAATTACCTGCCAGATAGATATGCAAATCAGTGCTCGGCACCACCTGCATCAGCAGCGAAATTGACGGGACGCGCGGGCACGACAGTTGAAATCGCGTGCTTGTAGACCATCTGCGTCACAACATTCTTGAGAAGGACCACATATTGATCAAAAGACTCGATCTGGCCCTGCAACTTAATGCCATTTACCAAGTAAATGGAAACCGGAACATGTTCCCGGCGCAAGGTATTCAAAAACGGGTCTTGTAGCATTTGCCCTTTGTTGCTCATTGCTCTGCCTCTTCTTGTTTGCGTTGTCTTGTCCGCCTTGTATTCAGGCGGACGCCGCTAGGCCTCTGTACTGTAATCCATTTTTCACCAGCATGCCAATCCCAAATGAGACTATTTCTCGGCAAACGGATTCTTGCTGGTCTTGTACTGGATACGCAGTGGAGTGCCTTTTAGTTTGAAGGTCTCCATGAAACTTCGTTCCAAAAATCTTGTATATGAATCCGGAATATTGTCCAGCGCATTGCCGTGGATCACGATGATGGGTGGGTTGCTGCCGCCCTGGTGCGCGTAACGCATCTTGGGGCGGAACAGGCCATGGCGCGGCGGCGCCTGCTTTTCAAGCGCATTTTCCAAAGCGCGAGTCAGCTTCGGCGTCGGCAGCTTGATCATGGCTGCGGCATACGCCTTGTCCACAGAAGTCAGCACAGGGCCAATGCCTTCGCCATTCAATGCAGACGTGAAGTGCAGGCGTGCAAAACCGAGGAAGTTCAACTTGCGGTTGATGTCACCCTTGATCTGCTCACGTCGATAACTATCGATTGCATCCCACTTGTTCACCGCAATCACCAGGGCCCGACCTGACTCGATAATGAAGCCGGCGATATGCGCATCCTGATCGGAAATATCTTGGCTGGCATCCAACATCAGAACAACGACATTACAAGCTTCAACTGCCTGCAATGTTTTGATCACGGAGAATTTTTCGACCGCCTCAAACACCTTACCGCGACGACGCAAGCCCGCCGTATCGATCAGCGTATAGGCGCGGCCATTACGCTCGAATGGCACCTCAATCGCATCACGTGTGGTGCCCGGCATATCGAAGGCAATCACCCGGTCTTCGCCGAGCATGGCGTTGATCAGGGTGCTCTTGCCGACATTAGGACGACCGACAATGGCGACCTTCGGACCATGCGCGTCATCCTCTTCTTCCTCTTCCAGAGGAAACGCTGACAAGGCCTGATCAATCAGATCCCGAACACCATCGCCGTGAGCGGCTGAAATCACGAGAGGATCGCCGAGACCAAGCTCGTGGAATTCGGCACTAATCAAACCCGCCTTCATGCCTTCGGCCTTGTTTACCACCAGCAACAAGGGGCGTCCACTCTTACGCAGGCGCTCACCGATAGCGACATCTTGCGGTGTCAAACCGGCACGGCCATCGACGATGAACAACAGCATGTCTGATTCGGCAATCGCTGCCTCGGCCTGCTGCGCCATTTCTTTCAGAATGCCGTCCTTGGCTCGCGGCTCAAAGCCGCCGGTATCTACGACGAGGTAAGGACGGTCACCCATGCGGCCATGCCCATAGTGACGATCCCGCGTGAGGCCCGGCATATCCGCGACGAGCGCATCCCGCGTCCGGGTCAGACGATTGAAGAGTGTCGACTTGCCGACATTGGGACGGCCAACCAGGGCCAGCGTGGGTTTCATGATGACGGTACGAATTAAAGGTGCTGCAAAATTGCGTCCCCGATTCCTCAGGGGGCTACAAGGGGCACCGCCCCTTGTTTGAATCGGTTACTTCTCAATACTTAGCGAATACACGCCGCCATTACGGGTCTGCACGACAAAGCCGCGCTCCAGCGCTTGTGGCTCAGCCGAGATTGCACTGCCATCGGTGCTCATGCGTGCGGCAAATGCACCATCGTCGCGGCGCAGAATGTGAATGTAGCCTTGCGCATCGCCCACCGCAATGTGATTACCCATGGCAATCGGACGCGACAAACCACGGTTGGTCAGCGCACTTTGCTTCCAAAGACTTGAGCCGGTGAAACGATCAAATGCGTGCACTGCACCCTTGTCATCACTGACATAGACTGCCTTGCTATCGATATCGATGCCAGCACTGCTCGACACATCACGCGACCAGATAGTGCTGCCGGTATTCACGTCAATACAAGAAACTCGGCCTTGATAAGCCGCGGCACACGCATGACGAATATCCAGCACCGGCGAGCTAGTGATGTCAGCCACACGTTCAAGCTCTGTTGCCCCCTTAGGCTGAGCAATCGTGATTTCCCACAAGGCCGCGCCATTGGTGGTTGAAATGGCTACCAGCTTGCCGCCGGGGAAACCGACCAACAGGCCCTTACCAGCGAGCAATACACCCGCATTGGTTCGCAAACTCAGTGCGGGGATCGTGCGTTGATAAACCCAACGACGCTTACCGTCCGCTTGATCAAAACCAAAAATACGCGAATCTCCGCTACGCACAATGACCAAGCCATCGCCCACGGCTGGCGCAGCCAGCACCTCGGATGACGCACGCGCTTTCCATTTGGGCTTGCCATCTGCACTGTTGAATGCCAGTACCTCACCCTTGGATGTACCCACTGCAACCACTTCGCGATCCGCGCCAACGCCACCCGCAATCGGCTGGCCGACATTGACCCGCCACACTTCCTGACCATTGTCATAGCGCGCCAGCATGCCACCATTACTGGCAACGTACACCGAATCGCCAACTACCGCAGGGGTCAGTGTGAACTCGCCACTCGTACCAATGCTACGCTGCCAGACCGTACTCAACTTCACTGTAGGCTGGAAACTTACCAGCTCAGCCGGTTTAATCTTGGTAGGTACGGAAGATGACAGTGGATTGAGCTTATCGAACACTTCACCCATGGTCGAACAGCCGCTCACCAGTGTGGCGACTGCCAACAGCACAGCGGTGCGCGCCATCAAACTCATCAGGCCTTGCCTCCGAGCGAATCGAGCTTGACCTGCATCAGTTCGCGATACATGGCTTCACGCTGGGTCGCGGGCGTATCCACACCACCCTTACTTTCCAGCTTGCCAAGTGCGACTTGATACGCAGCACGCGCTTCGTCGGCCTTGCCCTGGGCTGCATAGATGTCGCCCTTGAGCTCGGCAAAACGCACCGCAAAACTAGCCTCAGGGTCCTTGCTCAACTGCTTCAAGGCCTCGTCATAGGCTTTATCATCCAGCAACAAACCGGCCAGACGCAGGCGCGCTAGGTCACGCAGTGCAGGGTCGCTTGCCTTCTCTGCTGCCCACGCAAGTTGGGCTTTTGCATTCTTGGCATCACCTGCATCCATTTGCACCCGTGCGGCCAGTAACGCGCCCATACCGGCATAAACGGTACCGTCGTACTTTTCGGCGAGCTCAACTGCGGTATCGCGGACAGCCTTGACATCACGTGCTTCCACGGCTGCTTGCAATTGGCCGTATAAGGCGCCAGCACCGACACTTTGGCGGTCCTGCCACCACTTCCAACCGGAAACACCTGCAGCTACCAGCGCGGCAGCCAACGCTAGGTTGATCACCTTGTTGCCATGATCGCGCCACCAGGCCTTCAGAGTATCGAGCTGCTCTTGCTCTTCGTGGTCATACACTGCCATCGTCGTCTTCCGTCGAGAAAATCAGATTATTTACGGCTTCGGCCAGATCAGCCAAGGCCACTCGTTTTTGTTCTACTGCATCACGCAAAGGCTTAAGTGTAACTTCACCTGCGGCGACTTCATCGTCACCAATAATCACAGCCAAAGGGGCACCGCTTCCATCTGCACGCTTCATTTGCGACTTGAAGCTACCGCCGCCGCAATGGTGGAGGACTGCCAATCCGCTACTGCGCAACTCTTCCGCCACGCGGAAAGCAAAGCGGCTGGCGGCATCACCCTGCACCACCAGATAAACATCGGGCGTTACCGCGCTGGCTTGATTGCCTTGATCTTTCCACAGCGCCAAAAGACGCTCAACTCCCATCGCGAAACCACATGCAGGTGCCGGCTTGCCACCCAGTTGGGAGATCAGGCCGTCGTAACGCCCGCCTGCACACACAGTCCCTTGCGCGCCGAGTTGATCCGTCACCCACTCAAAAACCGTGAGGTTGTAATAATCCAGCCCGCGTACCAGACGCGGATTAACGTGCGCATGGATGCCCGCATCCTTGAGAATGGCCTGCACACCGTCGAAGTGTTTTAGCGATTCCTCGCCCAGATAATCCATCAGCTTGGGGGCAGCTTCCACCAGCGCTTGCATGGCTGGATTCTTGGTATCCAAAATGCGCAGTGGGTTGCTATGTAAGCGACGTTGCGCGTCGGCATCCAGCTGATCGGCATGTTGCTCAAAATACGTAATCAGTGCCGCGCGGTGTTGCTGGCGCTCTTCCACACTGCCTAGCGAATTCAACTCAAGGCGAATGCCCTCCAAGCCGAGATCATCCCAGAGCCGCGCCGTCATCAAAATCTGTTCGGCATCAATGTCCGGACCAGCGAAGCCCAGCGCCTCGACTCCAATCTGATGGAACTGGCGGTAGCGGCCCTTTTGCGGACGCTCATGGCGGAACATCGGGCCTTGATACCACAGGCGCTTTGGTCCTTCGTATAGCATATTGTGCTGTAACACTGCACGCACGCAAGAGGCTGTACCTTCAGGGCGTAGGGTCAGCTTTTCGCCATTCAGCGAATCTTCGAAGGAATACATTTCCTTCTCAACAATATCGGTTACTTCGCCAATCGCACGGGAGAACAGCGGCGTCGGCTCAACGAGGGGCATGCGGATCGGGCGATAGCCGTAGGCACGCAACCAATCGCGAATCATGTCCTCAAACTGCTCCCACAACTCGGCCTCCTCAGGGAGGATGTCGTTCATACCGCGGACGGCTTGCAATGTTTGACTCATAAATCTGTATCTATTTCACGCGCCATGCAGATCATGACGATGGGTGTTTGTTAATGCGCTTATTGAAGTGCGCCAAAGGCACGATGAATCTGTGTTTAACGTCCAGTGGCAGGACTGAGATCAATCTCGATGCAGCGGGTAAGTACGAGACACATAGTCATCAATGATGGTCTTGAACTCATTGATCAGGTTGTCACCCTTGAGCGTTATCGTGTGCTCGCCGTCCACAAACACGGGGGCTACTGGCGACTCACCGGTCCCTGGCAGACTGATACCAATGTTGGCATGCTTACTTTCACCCGGGCCATTCACCACACAGCCCATTACAGCAAGCGTCATGTTCTCAACGCCAATGCGCTCCAAACGCCATGTGGGCATCTTGTCGCGCACATACGTCTGTACGTCCTGCGCCAGCTCTTGGAAATAGGTGCTGGTGGTGCGGCCACACCCCGGGCATGCGGCAACTAGCGGCGTAAAGGCGCGCAGACCCATCGTCTGCAACAGTTCTTGTGCCACCACCACTTCCTTGGTGCGATCGCCATTCGGCTCCGGCGTCAGTGACACGCGGACGGTGTCACCAATCCCTTGCTGGAGCAGCACGCCCATAGCGGCGCTCGACGCGACGATGCCCTTGGAGCCCATCCCGGCCTCAGTCAGGCCTAAATGCAACGGATAGTCACATTTACCAGCAAGATCAGCGTAAATAGCGATCAAATCCTGCACACCCGACACTTTGCAAGACAGAATAATCTTGTTTGGCGAGAGACCAAACTCGACCGCCTGAGCCGCCGACTCTAATGCTGAGGTCACCATCGCCTCACGCATGATGGAAGTCGCATCCTTGGGCTGGGCACGCTTTGCGTTTTCGTCCATGATCCGCGCTAGCAGCGCTTGATCCAGACTGCCCCAATTCACACCAATGCGGACCGGCTTGTCGTATTTGCAGGCAATCTCAATCAGTTGGGCATACTGCTCATCGCGCTTGCTGCCCTTGCCAACATTACCGGGATTAATACGCAGCTTGTCGAGCATCTCCGCACATTCCGGGAACTCGGTCAGCAAACGGTGGCCGTTGAAGTGAAAATCCCCCACCAGTGGCACATCAATCTTCATCTGCGCCAGACGCTCACGCACCTTAGGCACAGCGGCGGCGGCCTCGCGGGTGTTCACCGTGATACGAACGACCTCGGAACCCGCACGCGCCAGTTGGGCAACCTGCATGGCGGTCGCAAAGTCATCGGCGGTGTCTGTGTTGGTCATCGACTGCACAACAACAGGGGCGATCTCGGTGCCATCGGCACCACCGCCAACCAGAACCTTGCCTACATGAACCTGCCGCGTTTTGCGACGGACAGGAAAATTATTGCTTTGTGTTGTCATCAAGCGTCAGGCGTGCGACATCGGCACGGATATAAGGCAGAAGATCCACGGCGCGATCTTCGTAACGGAGTTTGACTGTCTGAGCATTGCCTATCACCAGTTGAAACGGCGGGCGGCCACGCACCGTCTGGCGAGTGCCGGGCTCACTTTTGCCGGTCAGCACCACTCGCTGGGTGGCATCGCGCACCTCAACCCAGGACACATCGGCAAAAGAAAATGCCAACACGCGATCATTCGGGGAGGCCACCGCTGCTGTTGCGGCCTCGGCAGCCGAAGCAGCTGGTGATACCACTTCTGATCCAGGTTTACTTTCAACGGGTACAGCAGCGGGTGACTCAATCGGGAGCGTCACAGGCACAGGCTGCAAAGGGATGGTGACATCATTCTTCGGCGCCTCAACAGGCGCAGCGACTTCCGGCGTATCTGACGTACCCGAGATAGGGGCAACCAGCGGCTGACCTTGCCAAGCGAACCAAGCAAAAGCACCGAGCAGCAACACCCCTACCGCCAACCAATAAAGACGCTTGCTTGGATCCGCACCCGCGACAGGCATTTCGGCATCCATACTTTCAACACCACGAACTTCAGGTATGGCAGCGGGTGCTTGGTCCTCAAGGGAAGCCAGCAAAGGCGCTTCATCCAAACGGAGATAACGCGCGTAGCTACGTACAAAGCCGCGAATAAAGGTGGTTCCCGTCAGCGTCGAAAAATCATCATTCTCAAGAGCTTCGATCTGCCTCACACCAAATTTTAGCGCTTGCGAAACCTCCCCGAGGGAGAGGCCATGGGCCTCGCGTGCAGCACGCAATTGAGCACCCGGCAACGGCAGCGCAGCAACAACTGGCTCAGCTACCGGCTCTGCAGGCTCAATGATGTCGTTGTCGTGTTCACTCATTCGAACTGCCCCTGCAACATTTTTTGATATTGAGCCGTGTCCTGGAACTTTCGACGCATGATGGTGGTGTAGCGTAGCTCTGCCTCGCGATCGCCTTGCTTGCGCTCGATTCTTGCGCCGAGCCAAGTTACCTCGACCGAAGGCTCGATCATTCGGCTCAGCTCATTCACACGCATCCTTGCATCGTTCAGGCGATTGGTCTGGTAATACAGCTCAGCCAGCCAATAATGCGCTTGGCTGTTGCCAGGTTGATAACGCAATGCTGTATTTAGGTGTTCTTCAGCCGCGGCATAGTCCTTCATGCGCAACAAGCAGATCCCAGCATTGGTATAGGGCTTGGTTGGGGTGAGATAGAGCTGATTACGGTAGACCGCCTTGAAACGCGGAATACTCTCGGCCTCACGACCGGTCTGACACAGAAACCACCCGTAGTTATTGTTTGTCTCTGGATCGTTCGGCGCGATTGAAAGCGCATTGCGGAACGCCTCTTCTGCCTGCGCCTTGTCCCCCAAGAACATATGTACCAGCCCTTGCAAACTGTAGGCAGGCGCATAGCTGGAATCAGCGTTTAGGGCGATACGAGCCTCTTCCAGTGCAACGGCAAAACGACCGTCCTGGGCATACAAAGCGCCCAGCTCGGTGTGCGTCTTTGCCCGCTGACGCTCATCGCTTTGCGCCGCCTGTTGGGAAATCGCCTGAACTGCGGGGACCCGTGGCGCATCCTGTACGCTTGGGGTTGTCACACATGCCGACAGCGAACCAGCTGCCAACAGCCACACCATCATCCGCACCTGCCTCACTGCAACACCTCCCGGTTTGTAGCATGTCCAGCATTCTGCAGACGGATCACCCGTCGCGACTTGTCCTGCACTTGCCCGGCCAATTGCCCACAAGCGGCGTCGATATCATCGCCCCGCGTCTTTCGCGTGGTGGTGATAATACCTTTCTGCATCAGAATATCGGCGAAGCGACGAATGCGATCCTGCGAACTGCGCTTGAAATGCGCCGCAGGAAACGGATTAAAAGGAATCAGGTTGAACTTGCACGGCACCTGTGCAGCAATGTCGAGCAATTGACGTGCATGCTCATCACTGTCATTCACGCCATCGAGCATCACATACTCAAACGTAATGAAATCGCGCGGGGCCTTTTCAAGGTAACGATTGCAAGCCGCCAACAGCTCTACCAGCGGATATTTCTTGTTGATCGGCACCAGCTCATCGCGCAACGCATCATTCGGCGCATGGAGCGAAACCGCCAGCGCAACCGGACAAGCATCACGGAGGCGATCCATAGCAGGCACGATGCCTGAAGTGGAGACGGTCACACGGCGGCGCGACAAGCCGTAGGCATTGTCGTCCAGCATCAGCCGTAGTGCAGCAACCACATTGTCGAAATTGGTCAGAGGCTCACCCATACCCATCATCACGACATTGCTGATGATGCGGTCGCCCTTAGGGTCACGCCCGAGCGACTTATTGGCCTGCCACAACTGACCGATGATTTCTGCCGTCGTCAGATTGCGATTAAAGCCCTGCTTACCGGTCGAGCAAAATGCGCAATCCAATGCGCAGCCAGCCTGACTGGAAATACAGAGGGTTCCGCGATCTGCCTCGGGGATGAACACCGTCTCGATGGCATTGCCATTCCCGACGGAGAACAAAAATTTGCGCGTGCCGTCATGCGACGTCTTGTCGCTGACAACAGGCGGGGCAATGATGCTGGCCTCAACGGCCAGCTTTTCACGCAAGCTGCGTGCGATGTCGGTCATTTGACCGACATCTTCAGCACCAAAATGATGCAGCCAGCGCAGCACCTGCCGAGCCCGGAACGGTTTCTCGTTCAGGCCGGCAAAGTAGGCTGTCAGAGCCTCGGGATCAAGATCAAGCAGATTCACTGAGGATGTGCGCTGGACAATAGCCGCTTAACGCGAGTAAACGTTCAGTGCTGGGAAGTAATAAGCGATTTCAACGGCAGCGGTTTCCGGTGCGTCGGAACCGTGAACAGCGTTGGCATCGATGCTGTCAGCGAAGTCAGCACGGATAGTGCCCTTCTCAGCCTTCTTCGGGTCGGTAGCGCCCATCAGGTCGCGGTTCTTCAGGATGGCGCCTTCGCCTTCCAGCACTTGGATCATTACTGGGCCGGAGATCATGAAATCAACCAGATCCTTGAAGAAAGGACGCTCACGGTGAACAGCGTAGAAACCTTCAGCCTCTTGGCGGGAGAGCTGGGCCATGCGTGCAGCGATGACCTTGAGGCCAGCATCTTCAAAACGCGTATATATCTTGCCGATCACATTCTTGGCAACAGCGTCAGGTTTAATGATCGACAGGGTACGTTCAACAGCCATTTGGTTCTCCAGTAGGAATTAAGCAACAGACTCTGCGGAACTCGTCAAAAAGGATGAAATCCAGATCAACTCCGCGTAATCGCCCATTTTATCGCATTCCAAGCCATTTCCCCAGCTTTTAAACAGGAGGACGACAGGCAAAGAGTCAACTTTCAGGCGCATATCTAATCACTATTTTCAACTTATTGCCGCGCAGCCTGCAGCGGCGACAACTTTCCTTGCAACTGTGTGACAACAAGGGGCTTTCTCCGGTAAAGTGCGGACGGCAGCCGCAAAACCGGACACAGATCCGGGACCCACTCAACCCGTAGCGAATTAGGAGGAGATATGGCATTTAAACTCACCCACGCACTGGTAGCCGCAGCAGCACTCTTTAGTGTTGCAACCAGTCAAGCTCAAGACTTCCCAAATAAACCCATTACTGTTGTTGTTCCATTTGCTGCAGGTGGTCCTACCGACACCGTGGCACGTCTTGTGGCGCAGGCCATGAGTGCGAACCTGAAACAAACCGTTCTTGTCGAAAACGTTGGTGGTGCTGGTGGTACCGTTGGTGCAGGACGCGTTGCCCGTGCCCCGGGTGATGGCTACACCCTGCTGCTGCACCACATCGGCCACTCCACCGCGCCATCGCTGTATCGCAAGATGGCGTACTCCCCTACGGAAGACTTCGAACCGATCGGCCTGATCACTGACGTCCCCATGACCTTTGTCGCACGCAAGGAATTCCCTGCTAAGAACATGCAGGAACTCATTGCCTACGTGAAGACCAACAAGGACAAAGTGACCTATGCAAATGCTGGCATTGGTTCCGCCTCGCACCTGTGCGGCATGCTGTTCATGTCCTCAATTCAGACTGACCTGACCACTGTGCCTTACAAGGGTACCGGTCCGGCCATGAATGACTTGTTGGGTGGCCAAGTCGACTTCATGTGCGATCAAACCACCAACACGACCAGCCAGATCAAGGGCGGCAAGATCAAGGCCTACGCTGTCACCACCAAGACCAAGGTGCCATCACTGTCCGACCTTCCTACGTTGGATAGCGCAGGCGTTCCGGGCTTCGAAGTGGCGGTGTGGCATGGTCTGTATGCAGCAAAGGGCACGCCCAGCGCTGTTGTTGATCGCCTCAACAAGTCACTGCAAGCAGCCTTGACCGACCCTACCGTCAAGCAACGCTTTGCTGACCTAGGCACCGAGCCAGTTGCGCAAAACCGTGCAACACCAGAAGCACTGCGTGCTCACCTGCGTCGTGAAATCGACAAGTGGAGCCCAATCATCAAGAAGGCCGGCATCTACGCCGATTGATCCATCTTGAAAAGCGGGGCGAAATCGTGAAAACGATTCCGCCCCGCTTTATTATTTTCTACACCGCTCCCCTCAGGAGAAAGCTTTGAATACTGGAATCCGCAACCCAGCCGATTTCTGGGCAGGACTGATCTACATCGCCTTTGGTACAACCGGCATCGTTGCCGCCCAAGATTACGGGCTTGGCACCGCACTGCGCATGGGGCCTGGCTACTTCCCGATGCTGCTCGCAGGTTTGCTCACCACCCTTGGCATCATTTCGGTCCTCCGTGGCTTGCGCGTTCAAGGCGACGCCGTCACGCGCCTCAATATCCGCGGCATCATCCTCATCGCAGGCCCGATCATGCTCTTCGCCTTCCTCATCCGGACGGCCGGCCTACTGATCGCACTCCCTGTCCTGATTTTTTGCAGCGCTTACGCAAGCGCGCACTTCAACCTGCTACGCACAACCCTGCTCACAGTTGGACTCACCGCATTTTGTAGCCTGGTCTTCGTTAAAGGCCTGGGCATCCCGCTGCCATTGCTTGGCACGTGGTTCGGCAACTAATCGGGGCATATCTAGATGGAACTGATCGCAAACTTAGGCCTCGGCTTCGAAACAGCGTTTACGCTGACCAACTTGATGTACTGCCTGATTGGCGTGTTTTTAGGCACCGCCATTGGCGTGTTGCCAGGCCTTGGCCCGACCGCAACCATTGCCATGCTGCTGCCGGTAACCTTCGGCCTGCCGCCGATCGCCTCGCTCATCATGCTGTCCGGCATTTACTATGGCTCGCAATATGGCGGCTCCACCACTGCCATTCTGGTGAATCTGCCGGGCGAAGCAGCCTCTGTTGTTACCGCCCTTGATGGTTATCAGATGGCTCGCCAAGGCCGTGCTGGCAAGGCACTTGCCGCGTCGGCTATTGGCTCGTTCATTGCCGGCACCATCGCGACCGTGCTGATCGCACTGTTTGCGCCGCCGCTTGCCGAGGTCGCCCTCAAGTTCGGCCCAGCTGAATACTTCTCGCTGATGGTCCTCGGCCTCGTTGTTGCCGTCGTCTTGGCGCAAGGCTCGTTGCTGCACGCCATTGGCATGGTCGTGCTGGGCTTGCTCTTCGGCCTGATCGGCACCGACGTGAACTCCGGCATGGCGCGCTTTACGTTTGAGATGCCGCAACTGGCCGATGGCATCAGCTTTGTCATCATCGCCATGGGTATGTTTGGCCTTGGTGAAATCATCAACAACATCGAGAACGAAGCGACTCGCTCGGTGATGGTCAAGAAGATCGAAGGCCTCTGGCCCAGCAAAGATGACATGAAACGCATCATCGGGCCGATCTTGCGCGGCACCACGCTGGGCTCCGCCCTGGGCATTCTGCCGGGAAGTGGCTCTATTCTGGGTGCATTTGCTGCTTACTCCCTCGAAAAGCGCATCTCCAAGAACAAGGATCAGTTCGGTAAAGGCGCTATTGAAGGTGTCGCTGCGCCAGAATCAGCCAACAATGCCGGCGCGCAAACTTCGTTCATCCCCATGCTGACGCTGGGCATTCCGTCCAACCCGGTAATGGCCCTGATGATCGGCGCCATGATTCTGCAAGGCATCCAGCCCGGCCCATCCGTCATTACCGAGCAACCTCAGCTGTTCTGGGGTGTCATTGCCTCCATGTGGATCGGTAATTTCTTCCTCGTCATCCTGAACCTGCCGATGATCGGCCTGTGGGTGCGCATGATTCTCGTGCCCTACCCCCTGCTCTATCCAGCCATCCTCGTGTTCTGCTGTATCGGTGTCTTCAGCCTGAATAACGCTGAATTCGACATCTACATGATGGCGATTTTTGGGGTGCTGGGTTATGTTTTCGCCAAGCTCAAGTGCGAGCCTGCGCCCATGCTGCTGGGCTTCATCCTTGGGCCGCTGATGGAAGAGTATCTGCGTCGTGCCCTCGTGCTGTCGCGTGGTGATGCTAGCGTGTTCCTGACCCGCCCAATCAGCGCCGTGATGCTGGCACTGTCCATCGTCGCCATCATCGTCGTCCTTGCGCCTGCTGTCCGTAAAAAGCGCGACGCAGCGCTTCAGGAATAAGGCACCAACTAAGGTAGCTCAAGCCTCACCTCACCCTTGGCCCGGTACAAGCGATACGCCGGTAAATCAAGGCTGGGGTGACGGTCAGGCCCAGCCTCAATGAATTGACGCAAGACCTCCGCCAGCTTTTTGCTGGCGGGCGCTTGCAAGTCAGCCTCAGCCAACAGATAGCGCAGCAGGTTACGCGCCCTTGCCTCACTCAGCCCCTTGAGCAGTTGCACAGACACCGGAAATGTCGCGGGCGCATCGCCCAAATCATGCCGGGCAAGCTCGTCCAGCATGTCTTGCGACTCCGCAAAATACTCAACAGACCGCGCCAGATTTTCAACTGCAGCGGGAAAGCGCGAAGTCAGTACCGGCAATACTTCCTGCCGCACAAAGTTACGCGCATAGCTCTGATCGCTATTGCTGTCATCCTCCACCCAGCGCAAGCCATGCGCATTGGCATAAGCCTCCAACTCAGCGCGCGTGCATGACAGCATGGGGCGCACATAGCGATTGTCCGGCCCACGCACAGACTGCATACCTGCCGCCCCGCGCACCCCCGCACCGCGCATGAGGTTAAGGATCAGGGTTTCGGCTTGGTCGTTGGCATGGTGCCCAAGCAGCACATGGTCGGCTCCAAGCTCGGCAAACGCCGCATAACGCAGCGTGCGGGCAGCAGCCTCCAGACCTTCGGGCGCATCTCTAGGTACGGACACACGCACCACCGTAATCGGCACCGCCAAAGATGCGCACAGCGCCTCGCAATGCGACGCCCACGCATTCGCATGCTGGCTCAAGCCATGGTGGATGTGAATTGCGGAAATGGGGGAATGTGTTGCCGCTGCATGATCAGCAGCGATGTGCAGGAGGACTGTCGAATCCAGCCCGCCGGAGAAAGCAACCGCGATACGCCGGCCAGGCGGGATAAGCTCAGCAAGCCGCTCCCGCACTGACCGATGTAGATCCTCAGTGGATCGGCTGTTCCTTGAACTTGCCATAAGCCATGACGCGCTCGAAGCGACGTTCGACAAGTTCAGCGGTGGAGAGTGCAGACAATTGCTTCAGTTGCTCTTGCAGAACCTTCTTCAGCGTTGCTGCCATGCCTTGATGATCACGATGCGCACCACCCAAGGGCTCGGTCACCACACGATCAATCAGGCCAAGGGTCTTAAGACGTGCTGCCGTGATACCCATGGTTTCAGCCGCTTCGTTTGCACGTTCTGCGCTCTTCCACAGAATCGACGCACAGCCTTCCGGCGAGATCACCGAATACACCGAGTATTGCAGCATATTCACCGCATCGCCAACCGCAATGGCCAGCGCGCCGCCTGAGCCACCTTCACCAATGATCGTGGCGATCAAAGGCACTTTGAGCTCGGCCATTTCAAACAGATTGCGGCCAATGGCCTCAGACTGACCGCGCTCTTCCGCGTCGATACCGGGGTAAGCACCCGGGGTATCCACAAATGTGAAGACGGGAATTTCAAAACGCTCAGCCAGCTTCATGAGGCGCAGCGCCTTGCGATAGCCTTCTGGACGCGGCATGCCAAAGTTTCTGAAAATCTTTTCCTTGGTATCGCGACCCTTTTGATGACCAATGACCATGCAGGGTTGGCCGTTGAAACGGGCCAGACCACCAACGATGGCGTGATCATCAGCGAAGTTGCGATCACCGTGCAGCTCCTCGAAATCCGTGAACATCAAGTTCAGGTAATCAAGGGTGTAAGGACGCTGCGAATGGCGCGCGACTTGGGCGCTCTGCCAAGAAGTCAGCTTGCCGTAGATATCCTTGGTCAGTGCTTGACTCTTGATTTCTAGCCGCCCGATTTCTTCGGAGATATCGACAGCAGAATCCTCCTGAACAAAGCGAAGTTGTTCGATTTTCGCTTCAAGTTCGGCGATTGGCTGCTCAAATTCGAGAAAGTTCGTTTTCATAGTTGGCCATTTTACCAAGCTTCACCCAAAACGGAACAGTTTTCATCCGGCGATCTAAGGCATGAACAATTCGTTTTTCGCCTTGTATATAACCCTACAGCCAACTGTAAAACTCAACCGCATGTAAGCAGTCAGCCGGGCCCTGCCCACACTCCGCCAGAAATGACGCGCATAAGGCGTTACACCATCGATCGTTTTTCTAGCAAGCGCTCGAATAGTTTGTTTGGGTCGCGGTGTGGGTTGGCGATGGCATAGAAGTGTTCTTGGAGTTCGGACGAGCGCCCTACGGTAACCAAAATGCCTGTGCGCAGCTCATCCTGCACCACCACCTCGGGCAGCACGGTGAGCCAGCCGCTGTCTCGGGCGATCAGACGCAACATTGCCATATCTTCCACCTCGGCACGGATGCGCGGGCGTACACCTGCGGCGGTGCACAAAGCATCAAACTGCATGCGCAGCGCATGGCGCGGGGCCGGGGCGGCGATATCGAGGCCATCCAGATCTTCCGGCAGCCGTAAGCGACGGCCGCTCCACTCATTCACCGGCCCCACCAGTGACACCGGCTGGCTACCAAGAAACCACGAGAACAAAGGACGCTCAGGGTCAGCCGGCACAGTTTCATTGGCCAGCACCACATCCAACTGATGCTGGCGCAGGCGATCCAACAACCCCTCCAACGGGCCAGACTCCAGCGTGAGCAGCAGCGACGGCTCGCTCATTAGCGGGCGAATCCAGTTCTCCTGAAAATTCCGCGACATCGTGGCCACGCTGCCAATACGCAAACGGCTCATGCCCGCGCTTTGCCCAGCCAACTGCCCCAGCATTTCCTGACTAAGCCCGAAAATGTCTTCGCAATACGTAAAAACCATCTGACCAGTGCTCGTCAGCACCAGTTTTCGCCCGTCGCGACTGAATAAGGGCTCCCCCAGCCGGTCTTCCAGCTGTCGAATCTGCACAGACAGCGCCGATTGCGAGGTGTGCAGGGCCTTAGCCACCTGCGTGAGATGGCCGGTTTTAGCCACGCGCCAGAAATAGAACAGGTGGTGGAAATTGAGCTGATCAAGGTTAATCATTCTGTTTTTAATATCAAAACATTCGAATCATTGAAATTTACAGAACATAAATAAAAAAGCAAGATGCGGCCTGCGTTTCACACCGGGCTTGCGTCATGGATTTACAACACATTTGGACAATTACCCCCCTGCTGGCACTGCCGGGCCTCATGTTGCTGGCGGCTGCGCTGCCCGCCATAAACTCAATCTCACTGCCAACCTTATGGCGCGGCTTCACGGTGCTGTCGGTCTGCACCCTGGCACTCAGCACACTTGCGCTGCTTGGGGTCATCACACTGTCGGCACTGTCCCCGTGGCTCGTGACCAGCACCTTGAGCCTCACGCTTGCCGTGTTGGTCCAGCTCTTGGGCACCGTGATTGGCGTCTTCTCATCGCGCTACCTAGAAGGCGAGTCAGGGCAACGTGCCTACATCGCCGCGCTCGCCGGCGTGCTGGCCTCGGTTCAGGTGCTGTTGCAAGCCGATCACTGGGGCGTGCTCATCGCCGCGTGGGCCGCCACCGGCTTTGCACTGCAACGTCTGCTCTGCTTCTACGAAAACCGGCCCTTCGCCCTCCTCGCCGCGCACAAAAAGCGTATGGCCGATCGGCTCGCCGATGTCATGCTGATTGCCGCTGCTGCCCTGGCTTGGCACGCAACCGGCACCCTCTCGATCTCAACCCTCTCCGCCCATCTCGCCACCGCGCCCGCGCACTGGGCACTTGAAGCCAGCGCCCTCTGCCTCGCCGCCGGGGTGATTTTGCGCACGGCACTCCTGCCCGTCCATGGCTGGCTCATTCAAGTGATGGAAGCGCCCACGCCAGTGTCTGCCTTGCTGCATGCCGGGGTTGTCAATCTAGGCGGCGTGGTACTCATTCGCTTCGCGCCGCTGCTTGAACACACTGAACTAGCGCGCTGGCTGCTCATGGTCTTTGGGCTGGGCACTGCCGTACTCGCTGGCATGGTCATGCTCACACGCATCAGCATCAAGGTGCGGCTGGCTTGGTCCACCGCGGCGCAAATGGGCTTTATGGTGCTTGAGTGCGCGCTAGGCCTTTACACACTGGCACTGCTACACCTGCTTGGTCACTCGCTCTACAAGGCGCAAACCTTCCTTGCCGCCTCCACCGTAGTGCGCAACACGCGCCGCGACATGCTGCACGGCCCCATGACCAAAGAACCTTTCAGCCTGTGGTTCGCGCCCATCATCACCATCCCCATCGTGATGCTACTGGCCGACGTCTCCAACAGCCTTGACCACGCTGCGTGGCCTTGGTGGTGGTCAGTCATTCTCGGCCTCGCCTGGGCGCCGCTACTGTGGGTGCCACGCGCCCCCAGCAAGGCCAGCGACCATCCTGCACCTGCCGTAGATAAAGTCATTGGCATGGGCCTCATCTCGGTCGTCGCGCTCACCATCGCCACGCTGCTGGGCCACGCCCTGCCCTTTGGCCTGCACGACACCCCGCACACCGATCTCGGCATCATCGCCATGCTGGGCATGACGCTGCTCTACCTGTGTCTGGTCGTGCTGCAAACCCGGCCCGAGGTGCTTGCCACTTGGCGGCGCTGGAGCTATGCCGGCTTCTATGTCGATGAAATTTACACCCGCCTCGCCTTGCGCCTGTGGCCCACCGTGTGGACAACGCAAGCGGCCCCGGCGATCTATTCCGCTACCGACGCTGCCGACGCAACGCGTAGCGATCTTAAATAAGTCACCCATCAGTCACCCATTAGTCACCCATCAGTCACCCATTAGTCACCCATTAGTCACCCATTAGTCACCCATTAGTCACACACCAGTCACCCTAGGAGACCCCACGTGCAAGCCACCCTCGATCACGCTGATACACGGCACCCGCAAGGTCTTGCGCATGCGCAAGACGGCACGCGCTCAGCCGCCTTTTTGCAGCACATCGATGCCGCCTGCAAACAAGCCTGCGATGCTATCGCCCCGGTATGGCCGCTAGACCGCGCCATCGCGGTCAACCCGCACTGGACGCGCGTTGGCCTGCCCGTGCGCACCGTCGCTGCGCGCATGGGCGCGCTCGCCAACATTCAGGTTTTCCCCTCGCGCGACTACCTACTCAGCGCGTGGAACACAGGCCGCATCACCACCGACGATCTGCAGCGCGCCATCGCACGCACCCCTGAGGCCAAGGCGCTAGGCATCACGCCCGACCAGTGGGCAGCCACCATGCAGACCCCACCACCGCTGCCGCAATTGCCCTTGCTGATTGATGTGCTCGACAACGACCCCATGCGCCACACCCGGCTGTCATGGCGGCAGGCCATTACGCACCAAGTGAGCCAAACCTGCGCGGCCTTCTTCGACGACTATCAAGGCGAGTGGCGCCCCGAAGGCCAGACCGACCTCTACACCTTCTGGCGCAACACACTGCAGCATGACCACGGCATTGGCCTGCTCATGGGCATTCCCGATCTTGGCAAGCATCTGCACAGCCTGCCCGCCACCCGCGCCGAGGCGGAATGCTGGGTGCTGGAACGTCTCGGCCTGCCCCAAGCCGTGTGGGCGGACTACCTTGAATCCATGCTCCTCACCGTCAATGGCTGGGCATCGTGGTGCGCCTATCTCGCCTGGCAAGCCAAGCTCGAAGGCAGCGAAGACCACCACCTGCGTGAGCTGCTCGCCATCCGTCTGGCGTGGGGCGCCGTGGTGCTCGAAGCATGCGACGACGCATCTGCACAAGATGCCTTTGGCCAACTGCAACAAGCGTGGCAACACGCCCCCGTGGTGCTGCAAGAAGCCGAAAACGCGCTACTGCTCGATGAAGTTGGCCAACTCGCACTCGAGATCGCCTACCAGCGCGACCTCGCACAACGCCTCGCCTACGCTTCAAACATTGCCCCAGCGCGCGGCGAGATTGAAGTGCAAGCCGCCTTCTGCATCGACGTCCGCAGCGAGCCACTACGCCGCGCGCTAGAGGCCGCATGGCCGGGCGTGCAAACCATCGGCTTTGCTGGCTTCTTTGGCCTGCCCGTCGCTTACACCCCGCTCGCCAGCCAGATCAAGCGCCCCCAATTACCGGGCCTGTTGGCCCCGGCGATGGAAGTCACCGATGAAATCAGCGCGCATCCCAGCGCAACCGATGACGACACCACCGCACTGCGCGAAGAAGCCATTCGCGCGCGCCGCAACCACGCCGGCATGGCCGCCTCTTGGCACGCTGCCAGCCGCTGGCCGGGCGCGACGTTCTCGTATGTGGAAGCTGCGGGGTTCAGCTATCTAGGCAAGCTTGGCGAATGGCTGCGCCCCTCCAGCCGGCCGCGCCAGCGCGACGATCTTGATGGCCTGCCCAGCCGCTACCGGCAGGTGTGCCGCCCCATGCTCGCAGGCGTCGATCTCGCCACGCGCACCGACATTGCCGCACGTGTGATTCAAGGCATGGGCCTCACCAACTTCCTCGCCCCGCTGGTGGTGCTGGTCGGTCACGGCAGCCAGTCGGCCAACAACGCCCACGCCGCAGCGTTAGATTGCGGCGCCTGCTGCGGGCAAACCGGCGAGGTCAATGCACGCGTGCTTACCCGCCTGCTCAACGAACTGCCGGTGCGCGCACTACTGCACGAACGTGGCCTGATCATCCCGCCCACCACCACCTTTGTCGCCGCGTTGCACAACACCACCACCGACGAAATCGAAGGCTTTGATATCAACGACCTGCCCATCCACGCCAGCGCGCGTTGGGAAAAACTGCAAGCCGCCTTCGTGCAGGCCGGCGATCAAGTGCGCCGCGAACGCGCGCCCAAGCTCGGCCTCAACCCACGCGCACCGCACAAAGAACTGCTCATGCAGCTACGCCGCCGCGCCAACGACGGCGCTGAAACCCGGCCTGAATTTGGGCTGGCCGGCAACGCCGCCTTCATCATCGCCCCGCGCCATCGCAGCCAAGGCTGCGTGCTGCAAGGCCGCACCTTCCTGCACGACTACGACGCCACACTCGACCCAAGCGGCGCGCTGCTAGAGCAACTGATGACAGCCCCCATGCTTGTCACCCACTGGATCAACTGGCAATACCACGCCTCGCTGTGCGACCCACTGCATCTGGGCAGCGGCAACAAAGTGCTGCACAACGTCGTGGGTGGGCATATCGGTGTGTTTGAAGGCAACGGTGGCGATCTGCGCGTGGGCCTCTCGCGGCAGTCGCTACACAACGGCAAAGACTGGGTGCATGAACCACTGCGCCTCACCGTCGTGATCGATGCCCCGGCGGAGAGCATTGAAGCGGTGCTGCACAAACACGCCAACGTCGCGCATCTGGTCACGCACCAATGGCTACACCTCATGCGTTTTACAGAAAACGGGCTAGTGCAGTTTGTGCAAGGTGAATGGCAGCCCGCCTTTTAGGGCTTATTTAGGGCTTAAACGGCGGTGTTGATCGCCAGCCCGAGCGGGCTGGCGACTGCCACGTTAATCGCAGAAAACCCGCCACTGCCAGCAAGCCCGCCCAACCCCGCATAGGTGCTGCTGCTAAGCGTGCTCATCGTGGTGTTGGTATCCAATGACGATGTGACCTTCTCAATGTCACTGAGCGACTTCTCGGCAGCGGCCACATCTTGCCGGGCCTGCCGGGCCTCCGTATCCAGCTCGCGCAACTTCGCCTTGAGCTTATTGACCGCCTCGCGCAGCGATTTTTTCGCCTCTTCAAGCAACTCGCGCAGGCTGTTGTCATCAACCTTGGCGGATGAACCTTCTTTGCTCAAGGAGCGTTGATTCGCACCCCTGTCAATTTCGGCCTGCCCTGCCTCGGCAACAGTACTTGACGCATCGGCCTTGGTCGCGACCTTGGTCGCAGCTTCTGAAGCCGTATCGCTAGGCGTCGTTTCAACAGCAGCGATGTTTGCTGTAGTTGATGTGGTTGATGTGGTTGATGTGGTTGATGTGGTTGATGTGGTTGATGTGGTTGATGTGGTTGATGTAGTTGATGTGGTTGCCGCAGCGGCCGCCGCACCAGTCGTGACATTCGGTACAACACTCTGCCCGCCACTACCAGCCGCCGCCTTCGCAGCCGATGCCATTTGCGATGCAATGCTGCGCAGCTGGCTCGCCAGTGCTTTGGCCTGCTCGGGGCTGGCATAGCGCAGCAGGGCTTTGAGCTCGTCCAGCCGCTGCTTCAAAAACGCAATCCGCTCTTTGGCCATCTCCCGTGGGTCGGCCATGGTTTGCAACTGCTGCACGGCCTCGTTCATCTTCTGGAGCCGTTTGCTCAGCGCATCGTTAGCGTCCGATCTAGGCGCGAACACCGGCGTACTGGTGTTTGCCTTTAGCTGCATGGGCGGCTTGTCTGGCGAGGCAGCCCAATTCGCTCGTAGGGTTGGGGAGATGTTCATTGCTGAACCTAAAAGACTAATGTCGTTTCAACGGCGCCGCCGCTGAAAACTTGATCTCATCGCTCAGTGCACCGTTGCGCAAATACGCCACCGTCATCACAAACGCCAAGTAATTATTGTTGTTTATCAAGTTACATGAGAGATTGCAGGCTCGCTCGAACGCCCGCCCCCAGCCCGTCCCCCATGAAAAAGCTCCTCTTCTTCATCACCCTGATTTTCAGTCTCACCTCCTCTGCACAGGCGTTCAATTTCACCCTCAACGGCAGCACTTACAGCTTCTCCACCGTCAGTACTTTCTCGGCAAATCAGGCTTTGCTGTCGTCGCAGGTTTGGTGGAACGATTCCACTCTGACCGGTACATTTGTGAATGCACTGAACACTCAGGCACCCGACAATACCGGTTTTGCTCACAACTACACGGTGGACGCGGGTTGGTCTGGTGGGGGCTATGTGAATAGTTGGAGCAACAGCTATTGTTGCGGCCCTCAGTCTGGAAATGCCGACAGCGTGACTAATGCCGACAACTTCAACTGGGCGGTTGTAAGGCTCCTTGCCTCGACTGCCGAAACACAGCGCTCATTGGCCCTCATGGCCCAAAAGATGCGAGGGGTCTTCAATGGAGCGGCAATTGGCTCTAACTACGCCAACATGAACACTTACGACTGCAACCTGTTTGACGAGAAAGGCATGTGCGTCTCAACAGGGGGCCGCTACACGGTGACCGACTCCTCGGGCTCTGAGAACACAAGCGCAGTAGTTGTGTTGGGCTACAGGGCAACGCCAACAATTCGCGTTGGCGGCTTTCTCGACAAGAGCCTGAATAACAACGCCCCCACGGGCATTTCCATCTCGAACAAGAACCCGCTGCTGGGCATGTTTATCGTATGGAACCAGCAGGTGGATGCGCTGGGTTACCAGTTCAAACTGGCCAATGCGTATCAGTCTTCGGGTGTGACGACTGCACGTGATGTCGCTGGTACATCCGAAGTTGGCAGAGGCAACACCACGCTTACAACAGAAAGCTATGTGGGCGAGGCAAGCTACGCCTTCAACTACGGGGCTAATACGCTGCTGCGACCGTATATCGCAATGCGATATACCGAGATTGAGCAAGATGCCTACACTGAAACCAGTGCTTCCCTGCCCTTGAGTTACGGTGCTATCCGCGACCGCTCTACCACCGCACTAATGGGTGTGAAGATGCAACATCGCCTGACACCAGAAATCACCCTGACATCCAGCCTTGGCCTCGAACATGATCTCTCGCACAAGGTGGATCGTCTGACCGCCACTGGCGTAAGCGGCATCACGTCCGAGAACTTCTCAAACGAGATTGACAAGACCCGCCCCATTGCCGCCATCGGCATGATGTACGCGCTATCGAGAACACAGCGTCTATCCGCTGATCTGTTCTATCAACAGCTGCCCTTCCAAAGCACCGGCTCGACCACGCTGTATTTCAACTACATGATTGGTCTTTAAGCGTTCCGAAGAGACCCCAATGAAGCAGGGCCCGCCTCGATTTACACACAATCGGGGCGGGCCTTTTTCAGTCAACGCTGTTAGCGCTTCAGGCGCTTAGGCGATGACAAGCGCTCATCTATTAGCTGCATGAGGCAGAACAGCACCGTCTGTCGATAGCGCTTGCGAACAGGGGTGGGGGAGCAAAATGCCATTGCTAGCATCCTCCAGCGCCATGGTCTGAATCCACGGGGCTTGCGACATGACGCCACCAAAGATGGTGGCAAACGCCACATCGGCCGCATCGCGCCCGGTACTAAAACGGATGAGGCCCATTGGCACCACCGTGCCTGACGGGTCGAAGATATACCAGCCGCCTTGCAGATACACCTCTACATACGCATGAAAATCCGGCGGGCCCAATACAGCAGGCGCGCCATAGTCAGTGCCGGTAGCAAAGCGTGCGGGGATGCTCAGTGCGCGACACAAGGCAATCATGAGATGCGCAAAATCGCGGCACACCCCCACCTCTTCAATCAGCGTATCCACTGCTGAGGTATTGGAGTTGGTGGTGTTCGATGTGAACGTCACGCGGTTGCTGACCCAGTCGCGAATGGCCTGCACCCGCGCATACCCTTGAGGCATCTGACCAAACTCTTTAATGGCGAGCTTGATCAGCCGGTCGGATTGGCAATAGCGGCTGGGGTAGAGATAGACCATCACTTCCGGCGGCAGATGTTGCACCGGCACTTCGGCAATCTGGTCGGGTTCGGCAAAGACGTGAGCCACATCCACCGTTGCCTGATAAGACACCGTCAAATTGCCAGGATCAGCCCGCAAGCGCAGGTAGCGATTGCCACTGCTTGGGTCGGTGTAATGCCCAAGTGGCACCGGCTGGCTAACCTGCAGGTTTTCGTGGGACACCGTTTGCCATGGCGTTCTCGCCGCATGGACGTTAAAGATAAAGTCAGCGCCCATAGCGTCGACTTGGTAGTTCAACTCAATACTTAATTCAATTCGGATCATCCCAGCACTGTAGCGGGCAGCCTGTGCGGCGTCTGTGCGCTAAGGCTCACAGCACGTGTGATGGATAGCGAACTCAAGCACGGCGCCAGCGACGAAGCCAGCCGCAACAATAGTGTCGAGTTCTACAAGACCGTCTTCCTCGCGGACTCAGTCGGCCGCGCTATCGCTTACGCGATTGAGCAACCGGCCGATGTGGGCATCAACGAAAATGGAATCAAAGCCGATTTATTCAGCTTATCCTTTCCACCCATTGAAGTCCGACCTTCGCAAGCACTTGCTTCGCAGAAAACGAACCAAAACCTTTAAGTAGGTAATGAGTAATATCGGCTCTATCCACACCGACTTCGTCTAGCAGTACAGCATGGTAGATATAAGAGAGCGCACTACTTTTCAACACAAGCTCATCTAAGAACGGTTGATATCCCCCTGAATGGCGTTGCCCGCCAAAGTGAGAAATATCGTTTCGCAATTTAGCGCACTCGTCACAGAATTTTCGGAGTGATCGCTCAGTGAAGCTTAACGGAGAGTTCTTTAATATCTCATAGAGACGCTCACTCAATGAGGGCTCACCCACGTACTTAAGTTGCGCTTTGAGCCAATTTCTATCTTTCGCTACTGCAACTTGCGACAATATCCGATCGACCTTTTCAGCTAACTTACTGTTCAAAATTCCTTTTGGCGCTTTTCGGCGATGCAGGGATTCAAGTCCCCAAACAAGACTTACGAATTTGTGTTCCGCATAGAGACTCACATCCCTCTTGGTCGATAAGTACAGATAAAAGCCAGGACCAAATTGATCTCGCTTAACTCTCCAATTAGAAAAGACATCACCAAAAAACGGTCGAAGTGCAGGGAAGCTCGTCCAACACTTGTGCCAATCAGGTATAACCAGATCACCTCTTTTCTGCGACCAAAAATACGCAGTGCATCTGGTTTCTTCTTTCTTGCTTCCGTAGCTAAGAGTTGGCCAATCAAAACCGTAATCTGCGCCGGTTAGCAATACCATCAAATCGGCTAAGTTTCGATATTGCTCTTTAGCAGTCTCAAGTGAGCACCCCGCCTTAGGGAAATAAGCAATCGAGGCTTCTTCAGTCAGCGTCATTTCATGACGGCTTTGCTTACCCCAAAAAGGGCCATATAAATCATATTGAATCTCTAGCTTCCCATCATCCAAGTTGTAGGTATCGTTCTTGGGAGGCCGATATACGGCAGAGAGCTTTTTCTTAGTACGCTGAGACTCTATAGAACCTATGCGCAACCAACTCTCGTAGCCCTTTAAGGAAACAAGCAAGCTACGAAATTTTATTGGTGTGCTTGTAGAGGGAAATAGCCTGCTTCCTATCAAACAATTGAGAGCTGAAAATTTTTCATAAGAAACTCCACTGCTCTTAAATGACCCACCATTTCTGAACACTTCCAAAAGTAAAACATATTTGTTGCTCTTCAATATCCCTTGGATACCTTTGTGTGGTGGGAGCTCAGTTTGATCGTTACTTAGATGAAAAATCCAATCGGCGTTAGGTGTTAGAACATCATGTAATTCGAGTTCAATCCATCCTGTCTCATCTATCTTTAGAGCCCCAGTTACACCCACATCAGATGCAAAGTTCTCGGGGGGTATGTCTTCATCGCTCCACCAAAAATAGCCTTGCTCTTCAAAGATGATCTTTTTCACTGAGACCCCTTACGTTAGCCAGTATTGCAAATTTATATTGGAGTTCGATAGGCATAGATGACGCTATTAGATTCAACCACCTCGTCCCCTCATCCCCCTTGCAAAAGCTTACCTATTGAAGGTTGCGGGAAAAAACAAAGAGGTAATTTTTATTTCCCTTTGATTCGCAGTCTATAACCATCACCCACTGCATAAAACAATTTAACCTCATTGACCTGCTCCCCGAGAATAGTCCGGAATTGAATTAGAGTTTGCCTCAACGGAGGCAACATGAAGAAGCGATTCACGGAAGAACAAATCATTG